>Ga0126342_10005124_pt1 | contig 22717 bp, 26 predicted proteins | sample Cyp1metagenome_FD_92528 | JGI IMG/M metagenome (GOLD analysis project Ga0126342, IMG submission 92528) | Coral microbial communities from Lord Howe Island, Old Settlement Bay, Australia - Cyphastrea 1 metagenome | ecosystem: Host-associated > Invertebrates > Cnidaria > Coral ...
AGATGGTCTCAATAGTCCAGGGTCAGCTTTTGCCGATTTTGGTGATGACCAACCGGCAAGAGCAAGCGAAACTCCAGAAGCTACCATTCCCAGCATGGGCACAGCCAACAGCCCAAGAACAGCGCGTGCAGAAGTGGGAGAGTCTGGAGGCAGTGCCCATTTGCCACAGGATGCAAGCTCGCAACCCGGCGACATGGGTGGGCCACTATCCTCAGATTCAAGTGGCAGGGCTGTTGCCACTTCCAGCCACACACGTGGCGACATTGGTGGAGATGACCCTGGTTTGTTAGATCGAAGTCTTCCACAAACGACGGGCTCCAATTGGGCCCATCCTTCTGGTAGTGGTGGCAGTGGTGGAAGTGGTGATCGCCCTAATGGCTACCCTATCGCTGACATCGTGCTTTCTTTGGATCCCGGAGGCACGGATGAAGGGCCTGAAGGGCCTGGAACAGATGAAGCAGAACCGCCGGGGGATGAGCAACACCTCAATGAGCCAGCTCTTCCAACAGGCCTGCGAAAAAAATTGTTTACACGGTGCTGCACAAGCCAGTGTTGAATTTTGGATGCTTTTGGCAAAAAGCCAGTGTTTACGTTAAAAACCGTTAAAATAAGTTATTGATTTGTTCCAAATCCAGTTGCACTTATTTGCTGTAAGTGCCTCACAGAAAGCTGCCGCCCTCGCCCCCTTTGCCAACTAGTTGTTTGCGCAATCTATTTCAGGAAGACAAGTGTCAACATGTGTCAACATGTGTCAACATAGATGATCGCTATTGATCGCTTCAAATTGTTATTCTTCATGATCGGTTGGCCTTTGTATTTCAGGCGCTTCAGGTGGCTCACCAGAAGCCACGGAGGATACGGACGATGATTTTGGAGACTTTGAAGGAAACATGAGCACAGCAATTCCTGAGCCGAAGAGCACCCACAGCCCCTTGGCAGGCCTTTTAAAAAGCTTTGCCAATGATTTTTTACACGATTTCCCCAAACATTGGCTCCAACGAATCAATTACATCAAATGTTGATTCCCACGTTTTTCATTCCTTCCAATCGCTAACCCCCCGGTCCCACAGAGATACAGGGTGACAGCTGAAATGATACAAGTAACATTCAAACACAATAATAGGGCAAATACTGTATGCATATATATATATACATACATATATAATATCATATATACATATAGATAATACATATAGATATAATTATATATTAATTATAATCATTATAAATTATAAATAATTATTCCGTCCATTTAGCTTGTCGCCAGCTGTCATGACAAACGACAGTAATGACAATGCAGGCAAGTCTGCAACCAAATGAGACACGCCAATCAAAGTTACAGACTGAATCCACAAACAGGTCGCATCAAGTGACTAAATATTGCTTTGAGTTCTTCCCATCCCTGCCAGACAAGGATTTTCATATATTTTCATATGATTAATCACTCTCATCCCCAGAGCTTTGACAGACCTGAGTGGTCTTGGTTTTGCGAAACAGCAAGAAAACCCCCAAAAGAATGCATGAGAGATCCCAGAGCTTTGCATACCAAAGATTGCCCTGGGAGTTGGGTGGGAAATATATCTTTCTTATTTTCTTATCATCCTTATCCTGCATTAGTCCTTCATTGAATGTAAGTGCAAAAGTATGAAAAACCTCAGCTGCGACGGTCTCATACGGTCTCCATGTATGTTGAAGATGGGTCACAGGGAGGCAAGGTCAGTGCCAAGACAAACACAAGCTGCCCCCTAGATATGTGTCAAGTGCACGAGCAACTCGCTTCTCCTTTTCGCCTTCCTACAGTAGTTGGACCATGTTGGACCTATGGAATCCTATGGACCTGTGTGAAGGAAGCTTCCCCTGTCTGAAAGAAGACGACATGTTGGACGGTTGAAAGGTTGAAGAAGATGACCGCAAGAATAAAAGAAGATAAAAGAAGCGATGCAGCCACGCTATTGATTTTGTTGTTTGCTTGGGAGATCTTGGGAGCGTTTTGTTTTTCTATGTTTTTCTACTGCATCATCTCTTCCGACTCAGGAGAGCTGGAAAACGAGGACGATGATGACTGGGAATTTGCACCAGTTCAAGCGCAGGCCCCTCTGAGCCCAGAGGATCAGAACAAATCAGTGCAGAAGCTGGTGGAGAACTGGCTTCAATCGCTTGGATCCATGGGACCCATGGGAGCCCAAAACATGACGATGCTAGGTGGTGCTGGGATGGGGATGGTTCGAGGTGATGAAGACCTTGTCACTGATTGGGACTCATGGCTACAAAGTGCCATCCCAGAAGAGGCGCACGAGCTGATAACAAATGGCATGTCCAGCGATAAAGTGCCAGTCGTGCCTTTTGCGAAGCTGGGTGTCAAAGCTGAACAGGCCACGTTTGGCACCAGAGTTCGGGACAACTTCTGGCAGGTCTTGGGGAAGCATTTGCAACTACCGAGTGCTAAGCCCGAGATGCCGAGCTCTCCCGGTAGTCCTGGTAGTCCAGGTGTTGGAACCCAGCATCAGAGTGATGTCAAGGGCGCGGGCGAAAGTGTGCAGACAGTCCAAAGCAATCAAACCGTAGAATCAGGTGCAGGAACAGCTGAAGCAGCATCAATGGTTGATGCTGATTGGGGGTTGTTGGAGACAGTTGCCTGCTTGCATTTAAGTATTTGTTTCGCACCAGGTGAGGGTCTCTAGATATTCTATGATATTCTTTAGATTATTATGTATTAATGTATATTTATGTCAGTTTGCTCAGTTTGCTCTTTGTTTTCTCCTCCTCCTCCTCCTCCTCCCGCCTCGCACGATTGCTAGCTGCTGCTAGCTCGCATCAACGGACCCGAACATTATGGTGAGCTTGCAGGTTCTCTGGGCCTCGCCTGAGCCAAACATAGCCAAACACAATGCCAGATAACATGTCAGAACATATTCAATTGGTGGGGATCATTCGAAGAAACGGATTATATGATATTATATGCTTTGGTCATTTGATGTTGCTCTCCTTCGCTCAATGCCGCATTCCAGCTACTATTTCATCGATGGCACGTTGGCAAAATTCACTGACTCTCCCATGTTCGTGTGAACGTTGATGCAGATGACCTTGATCTCATTTGATGCATGGACCGTAGTGCACTGGGCCAAGTGATAGATAAAAAGGACCCGAGCGTTTTGCAAGCCATGGCATTCACCATTTGATCATTTTGACACATCGTGTTTCAGCACACACGATTGCGAGTTGGCACCGGAGCTTGGGTGACCGACATGAAACAGTTCCATCTTCCCCATTTTGATCCTCCTAGTCATGATGATTTGTGGGAGTTCGATCTTTTTGGCAATGGTGATGAAATCAGCAGCTGTTACTCCGAAACACCAGTATATCGAGATGCGACCCGACCTAACATGACTGATGATCTAATGGCGGAAGGCAAGCATGTTGATAGATCCAGGGATTCGTCGAAGTGGCGATGCTGTAATTGTAATTCTGAGTTCTGGCATTGGGACGCCTCCCTTCAATCATGGGTGTGCTTTGGTTGCGGCAAGACCGAGTTTTATGACACAACTCGTCCACAACGCCTGGCAACTGATGAGGGATGCTGTGTCTATGTTCCCAATCTGGGTTCAGACAGCGACCGGTTGCACCACAAGATCCACCTTCCCATAGCAGCCCTCCAGGTTTTGAGCAGTCCGACAGCGAGAGTCGTACAACCGACCCCGTTGTAGATCCGGAATCTGGAGCAGTTTTCTGCCAAGGAGGGGACGCCGGAGACGTGGGCGAAACGATAACCAACCGGATGCCGATAAGAGGCAGGGCGATGTGCAACAATCGAATGTTTTGGGCTTGGATGGTTCGCAACAGAATATGATCATTGACCTTTTGACACAACTGGTTGCACAGCAGAATCATTCCTCTGGAAGTCAAGATTCTTGGTGTTCTCGAGCGGGTCCGCAAAAAGGGGTTCGCTGGCGTGGTGGGACTCCACCTTCACCACCACAATGGCGAAACTCAGCTGATCTTCGGGCTTTTGCGCGATGGGAACGGAAGATTGGGGTCTGGGCCTTGCAGATGAAAGCATTCATGCCGCCATCCGATGCGGCACTCATGCTGTTTACGTCGTTGTCTGGTGAAGCGGAACTGGAAACAGAACATTTGGATTTGAACAAAGTGAATTCAGCCGATGGAATCAAGTATCTTTTGGGTACCCTTCGAGAGCCGTTGCAGCAGAAGTTGTTGTTTCAGAAGAGGAAGCTGTTGTCGGACTACGCATGACTACGCGCACATTTCCAGGTATCCAAATGAATCGGTTCGTCAATTTGCAAACTGATATGCGCGTGTCGAGAAAGATTTGTCTGCGATCGGAATCAGCACCGCTGCTATGTATGATTCCGACTCTCGTGGTAACAGGTTGCTTGACCGTTCACGTTTCACTGGAGTTCGATCGAGCGCGTGAGTCCTTGAACTCTCAGTCTCCGGATTTCAAACCAAGTCCACCTGTTGCGGGTTCCAGCAACACCAACCACAAGAGCAGGTAAGGGATCAAGTTCCCCTACTTCGCCTTCACCTTCGACATCTTCTCAGAGCTCTTCGAAAACAACATCTTCATCTTCCTCCCATCTACCTCCCTCAAAGGGATCACATCCAAAGACGGGTGTACCAGGCCGATCAAGTTGAGGAGATGGAGCAGATTCCTGAAGAACTTGCAGAACAAGATCAACAAGCCTCTGAGCAAGAGTACCAAGATGCTGAAGAGTATGCTGAATGAAGATGGCGAACACGGTGACGAGCCCAGTGAACAACAAGATGCTGACCAAGGAGGTGATGAAGATGCCTATCAGCATCAAGAACTAGCCAATGTGCTGACCGTGACTTCGAAGAAGTTGCGGCCGACGGCGTGCTTGGTAGGAAGTTCACTGGACGTCCTCGAACGATCCTGTCAAGAAGGCTTTTATTGTGAATTTTCCTGGGGAACCACTTCAAGATCAACTACCAGTAACTACCCGATTCTTCGGGGCCATCTACATCTTTGGGGGACTCTTCAGCATTTTTTCACCTTTTGTGGGCACCCATATGGTTGAGCATGACCCCTTCACCAACTACATTATACCGAAATCATCATCTACGCCGGGTACATGATTCTTGATGCCGCATGACAAAGGTCATGTCGCAGTGCTGAGTGGTTGGATGTTCATTCCAAGATTCTCATGAACTATGGCTTCAAACCCCATGTGATTCACGTGGCTGACCACTTTCAATTCGGCTCAGGTGGCATCCACAAAGCAGCAAAGCGCGCCTATCTTCCTGCAGCATTACCAGGTCGGCTGGCCGAAGGGTTGCTGCTGAGGGTGAGTGTTTTGAAGGATGCTCAGATTCCATTTCTTGCAAGCAACACCATGTTGGAAAAACTTGGTTGTGTGGTTGACACCGTTCGTCAAAGACTTCGTTTTGAGTTCATTGGGGATGATGTTCCACTCGAACGTTTGTATGTTCACTATGTGGTCAACCTCACCAGTTTTTCGAAGATTGCATGCAAGTCTGATGTATGGAAGAACCTTTATTCCGATGATGTTTGGAATCAGCCTGATCCTGAAGTCACCATCGCTGCAACTCTTGCACAAGACCCTGATCGACACAGCCAACCGGATGTTCTCCACCAACGTGCTTCCGGAATGGCTTCAGCGATGGAGGAACTTGGTGCGGCGTGCCATGACCCTGTTTCTGGAATGGCTCCACGGGTATGGCTCACGATGTTGGAGCAGCACATCATCAGCCTGGAAGATCATGCAACAAGGGCATCAAGGACACGACCACACCCAACGATGTGCTCACACCCCTTCCGAAGGTATGGGAATCGAGCCGGAAGGTTCAGCCAATGCCTCCAATGCCTCCAGAGGTTCAGCGATGAACTTCACGCATGGGTAATCTATGGAGGGCCGCCATCGCAGCGCTCAGAGCCAAGGGATCTACCTCCAAGGCCAAGGCTTCTCCAAAGACCTTAGCTTCGGCACGGGTCAGAGAGATTCCGAACAATATGATTGGCACCGAATCCCATCGACTTAGACGATCCAGATGCAGGCATGGGGACAGAGTTCGGTTGGAGGACCATTGGATGAAGGACTACTGGAACATCACCTCGGGTGAGTGTATAAGGCACCATGTGGAACCAAGTCAAGGTGTCGTCTGTTTGAACCATATGGTTCAGAATGCCCAGTTGCTATCCACCGCCTTCGGCATGTATGTGTGGTTGAGATGGTTCGTGATGATGGCATGTCCCATGTGTTGCACTATAACTGGAAGAATGGTTCCAGGAAGCAACCCAATGAACTATGGACTGGCCGCACTGTCTTCAAGTTCAAACCCAACCAGGTGTTCAACGTGACCAATGCCGTCAAGAGAGGCCTACTCCAGCGTATACGCCATGCACTACACCTGCATGAGGTGGAGAAAGTTCTCATGGTGAACCGCAAGCCTTGTCAACCTCTTTCCAAGGTTGACCTTCTTGAAACTTTTGCCGGTGCGGCAAACATCAGCTAACAGGCAACCAATTGGGGACTGAAGGCATTGACGCCTGTGGACTACAACACTGGCTTCGACCTTTCCAAACCGAAGACCAGAAAACAAGTTCACGACACCATTCAACTTCATCGACCTCTTCTGCTGCTACAAGTCATCAATTGCAGACCATGGACTTTGTTGCAGGACAACGTTAACTACCTGCATTGTCGTCAACAACTTGGGGCTTGTAGGGCAGAAGTCAGGCCTATGATAGAACAAGTAGTGAAACGGTGTGAGCAACAAGATCGTGAGGGCAGATTTTGGATCATCGAGAATCCAGAGAAAAGCCGGCTTTGGAATGACCCCGCTCTACAACGACTTCTTGCACGACCATCGTCCAACATGGTGACTTGTCATGCAGACGCCTATGGAGCGACAAACTCTAAGACTCAAAGGGTGAGATGATTCGAAAGGGCCACAACTTTGCAGGCAACTGCCCCGCGATACTTGACCAACTCCAAGCCAAACTGTCACATGAAGATCTTGGACATTGTGTACCTCTTGAAGGGCGTGAAACCACCCTGAGCCAGGAGTACTGCCCTGGACTCGTGCAGGCCATCTTGAAAGGTTTGTATGATACAGCCCTTCAACAAGATCCACAATGATTCCATGTGACCAAGAACAACTTTGCCACCTTTGCAGTGATCAACTTCAACGTTGATGAAGACTTGGACAAGTGGCAACCAGTCTTCGATGCTGCAGAGAAGTTGTTCCGAACCATTTCACGTAGAACATAGAACAATAGTTCTTCCACAATCTGACCCCAGTTGGAAGCAAGTTCGACAACTTGTACCATAGCACAGCATTGAACGAGTTCAACTTGCGATTCAACCTGCACTACATCGATTCCCAACGCCCGTACCTCACACCCACAGAGGATCTGCACTTCTGTACAATGACGGCTCCAGAGAAGTCATTGCTGAAGACCTGGGTGATTTGAGGAACTAGTCAACATTGGTGTCTTTTGGCTTGGCATGGCCACACCACCTGAACAAGAACAACCTGAAAATTTATCAGCTGATCCAATTGCACCACGTGAGGACAACCCACATCACTTGATGAACCATGCCGACAAAGAGGTCAGCTTTCCACCAAACAAACACTACGACAACGACACCAAGACTGCTGTCTCCCGGCTTCATAGAAACCTGGGACATCCACCTGCAGCTGAACTCAAAAAACTGTTGGCCATGAATGGGATCAGGAATCAGAAGATCATCATGGCTGTTGAGGACATGGTATGCTCATCTTGCCAGAGAACCGGCGAAGCCACCACCTGCTGCACTCCCTGATGTTGGCTTTCGACAGTTTGCCGATGCCGATGCCATCCAAATTGGCATAGTCTACATCAGGGACATCGCCGGTCGAAACTACCCGGTACTTGGGGTGATAGATGAGTGCACTCACCTTCACCAAGCAGCAGTTCTTGATAGCCGCCTTCCTGGTGAGGCCCTGAGGAAGTTTGTCCGGATCTGGGCACAGCCTCTTGGCTATCCATTGATCTCGATCCTGATGGAAGTTGCCGAGGCAAATTTGAAGAGTACTTGGACACCACGGGCACCCAAACCGATTTCAGCCCACCTGAAGCTCACCACCGAATTGGCTTGATTGCGCGTCACAACTCAACACTGCGTGACATAGCCGGGCGGATCATTGATGCTCAGGGCATTTCAGGACCAGATCAAATGCCATTGCCAGCACGGTCTTCTCCAAGAACGCATGCACATGAGTACAGACCGTCCGCCCTTCATTGCAGCCTTCGAAAGAATTCCTCGACATAGGGGCTTGACCTTCTCTCTGACGACCACTGGAGGTACACAACAACAAATTCACCAACTTGCTGACACTCTGAGGTCCGAAGCTCAACAACAGATAGCCGCTATGAAGGTAGATGGTGCCTTCCGAAGGGCCTTGCTTCGGAAAACACAACCTTCTCAAGTAATTACAACAACTTTCCATAGGCGACACAACGGTAGCCTATTGGCGATGGACTGCAAGAAGCGGCAAGAAGAGAGGAGGCTACAAGCTGGCTCGTCTGCCCGGACTTGATCCTGACGGAAAGTCATATGGCTTCAATCTGGAACAAACACAGTCAAAGTAGCCAAAGAACAAGCCAGGCAGGCCTATGGATTTGAATCCTGGAATCCTGACCCTGCTAACTTTCAAGCTCTACGAACTGCCTCCGAGAACATCAAGGCTAGCATGTTTGAAGATGAGACACTACCAGTTCAGCAAGATCCATATCTAGAACTTGGTGACGATGATCACTTGCGAGAAGTTGAACCTGATCAACTACCACCAATTTTCACACCAACACCTGAACCAGCAGTACAAGTCGTTCCACTGCACCAACAATCTGAACCACAACCACAACAAACCGGACCTTCTTCACTACCACAAATTCAACTCAACCAAGCCACAGCCTCCACACAGCAGCAGAACATAACAATAGAAGTTTCATCACCAACTTACAATCAACAAGACATACACCTACAACAACAACACAAAACCTTTGGCATGACAACCGATCAGTTGAGAAGGCCAGCTGTTCGAACACCAGTCAGGAGAGCACCCCGTTCCAGGACACCAACAAGAGGAGCACAAGCAACATCAACAACACCACTACCACCTACAGACAATCAACAACTACCACAAGGAACGACAACACCACAACTACCACCATTAGAACACCCGCCAGCAGAACAACCGCCTGCTATCAACATCCCTGACGACAGCTCGCAAGGAGTCGGCGACCAGGCACCACAAATGCCCGACGCATTGACACAACCAGCAAGCACACCAATGGCTGCAACCAGCTCAGCACCCAGCCGCCTTACTCCAGCCAAGCGACCAGGCGAACAACTTGCCGATGCAACTTGCAATAGGGTCCTGGAAGCAGCAGAAACAACACAAGGGCAGCAAACAGAACAGCAACAGCAGCCAGCAGAGATGTCACACTCTGCACTTGCAAACAAACATGTGACAGCACGGCATTCTTACGACACACAGCCTGCCAACACGGTGGTCAGAATTCAGCAACAACAGAGCCCTATAAGCACTATCACAGTTTCACCGCACAGGGGCACAAGCACCTATGATCATCAACGATGATGGCATCACACTCAACCACAGGCACTTTGATGGCACGACCGACATCTATGCCATACCAATGCAACACTCGTTTCAAAGCCTATCAGGCCGATGCTCACTATGAAGATGATGGTATGAGTGAAGACTCTGATGCTTCACAAGACGACATGTCTACTTCCACAGCACCACAAACTCCACTCACACTTGACAAAGAGCTACCGCGGCGTGTGATTGTTGATCGTGGGGGAGACTATCTGGCTGCTTTCATCTCGGCCGCCTGGGCCTGGGACCTGGGATGAGCAGAAGTCATGGATGAAGTTCAACTCCGTCAAGGCCTTGGGTGCAAAAACCGCAGCTCAGATAATGCCCGTGGCAAAAGGCAGAAAGAAGATTTGAAGTTCCGTGCTGCCTTTCGAGACAAAGCCAAGAATGTTGGCCCACTTTGGGCGAAAGCCCGCGTAGTGGCTCTGGGATGCAACGATCCAGATTTGTATTCCCTGTGCAGGGAAAGTGCAACACCCACGAGGCAAGCTGAGATGCTCGTGTATGCCATTTTCATTCCTGGCAGAAATGGCAGAATGAATCGGGATGGCACCAAATGGCATCTATGGACTGGCGATGTGACGACCTTTTTGCAGGGAGTTCCAGAATCCCGAGAAGAACCACTTTTTTTAAGCACCACCACGGGATGAGGTCAGCATTCGAGCTAAGATATTCCCCGCACCACTTTACCTCATACAAGGCGACATCTACGGCCTAGCATCAGCACCACGGACGTGGACTTTACATGTTTGCCGTTGTTTGAAGCAAGGCGCATGGGTCCAACATAGCCTTGACAAGATGCTGTTTTACCTGTGCAAGAAGGTCAATGGATACCATTCTGAGATTTTGCTGGCAGTAGCAGTTGTTTACGTTGATGATTTTCTCGTCACCTTTAGTGATCACTATGGCCAGAAAGAGCTGCTGGGTCTTTTCAGTTGGGGTAGTCAGACAACCCTGACCACAGAGACACCACTGGGGTTCAAGGGAAAGGAAATCCATGTGAGGTTTGACCACGAGCGACAGTTCATGTTTTGGACCTCAAGCTGGAAATGTTTATCAAGGCTTTCAGGAGTGGACATGTGAAAGGGAAGAAATGCGACAGCCTCCAGCAAAGTGATTTTCCTGAGTACCGATCGGTAGCAGGTTGCTTACAATGGGTCTCAGGCCAAACCAGACCTGATGTGGCCGCCACTGTGAGTTTGCATGGCAAAGGAAGCAAGGCCACTTATGCCGACTTGATGGCAGTGTATGACGCTGTGGATCACTTGAGACAAACGAGTGATAAAGGTTTCGTGATGAGCCCCGCTGCAATCGATGATTCAACCATAGCGGTTACCTATGCTGATTCCTTTTGGGCAAATGCTGAAAACTATGCTTCGCAACACGGATGTCTCATCATGCTCACGGATGCTAGGGCAACAGATGTGGCGACACATGCATGCTTGATTGACTGGAAGAGCTCTCGTTCTGGGAGAGCTTGCAGAAGTACCCTAGCGGCTGAGGCTAGCGCTGCAGACACTTCGATAGATCAAGTTTTTGCAACCTCATGCTGTCAGAGATTTTGCAGAAGGTACCTTCCTTCAGAATCACCTCACCGCTGCGCATGATTCAAGTAACTGACCGCAAATCACTGTATGATAGCATTGTGGCTGAAAACGGAAAACCCTGCAGTAGATGATAAACGGGCAATCATCTATGTACGAAGCATTCAGCAATGCATCACAAGGGAGAACACACACTGGATTCCTACGCAGCTGATGTGGGCAGACGGCTTGACGAAATACCCCAACAAGCTTATGAACATACCGCATCAGTGGCTCCAGCAACTTTACGTGATGTTGAGAGATCAAGATTAAAGAGATACTCGAGTGTGAACGTTGATGCGGATGACCTTGATCTCATTTGATGCATGGACCGTAGTGCACTGGGCCAAGTGATAGATAAAAAGGATCCGAGCGTTTTGCAATCCATGGCATTCACCGTTTGATCATTTTGAAACATCGTGTTTCAGCACACACGATAGTGAGGGTTCGAACATCTATAAGATATGATTTTAATATATAAAAGTAATAGTAACACAGTATTCTAAAGTCATTCAAGTCCAGGTTGGTACGACACAGACCTCACAGACCTCCAACGTCGAAGCCGCTTCCACCAACGATGTCCTCTCGCAAGCGCTCAGCTCCGTGGGACTGACTGCAGCACCCGCAGCACAGCCAGCAGCCTCCATGGTTCCGCTGTCCGCGGATTTGTTGGAAGCGGCACCTGCACCATGGCTGTTCCGCTGGGATTTGTAAATTTGTACATGTAAGAACTGTAAGATAGATTAAGATAGGGAGGGTGTATTTTTTTGAGGATTGTTTTCTGTTTGTTTTGGTTTTCCAGTGCTGCAGCTTCCCTTTTGAGTTGCTGCATTTTGCATTTTGGAGCTAAAATCTCCCATTTGCATGCCCACGTGGTTTTTGGTTTTTGGTTTCACGCGTGTTCCTCAGCTTACATTCTACATGTTCAGAAGGTGCTGATTTGCGGAGAGTGCATGTTGTGCATTGCATACACCCTGAGTACCACATTGAACCTACAGCATTGCATAAGAGAACAGGTATTGTTTTTCTGCTATGACCATCGAAGAAATTGAACAAATCTCTGAAACCATGGAAACATCACTGAAGACCAAAAAATCGATGAAAACCATCCAGACATCGTTGAAAACCATTAAAAAAAAGGTGAACACCAAAATGTTGTAAATACCTTCCAAAATTTGCGGTTTTACTCCCCAAATTTGCGATGTTGGTTCCGAAATGCTGCAAATAGCAGCAAATAGCAAGGAAAACTGCCCCAGACTGGAAAATACAAAAGAATAGTAGTAATAACAATAATAATAAATCCACCCTCAAGATAGTGCAAGTGGGCACGTGTGGACACATGTGGGCAGATGTGAGCACGATCGGACTATGCCTATGCCATAGGAGACATTAGGAGACACATGTGAATTTTCTGGGTACCTCACAATATACCACAAGGTCCCACAAACAGGTTCTTTGATTTGTCTATGAGATGAGAATGTAAGTCCTGTGTAGTTTTCCTTAACAGGGATCGAGCACTGGTTCCCTGGTTCCACCCCGACCTTGCCGAATCATCATGCACATACTCACGCTGCATGCTGTTTATACATGAAACCTGAAGAATGCTTGAATTTGTTTGAACTAGTCTGTGCTGTGCACGGTGCGGTGACAGGATATGAGAGGTGAGATGTCGGATGTGTGTGTGCGTGTGATTGTGGATAGAGGTTGGGATATTGCTGACTGGTTTGCAAACACTTTCACTTTGCACCCAGGCACCAAAGAAGAAGAAGGGGATGACTCACAAAGTGAAAAACTTCCTCGCTGGACTTCCTGATTTGAAGCATTTGTATTCCAAGTCCGTCGTCACATGAGAGCACATTCGGCACAGTCATTCAGTACTGAATTTCAGTCACTTTCAAGTAGTCTTTTGAATCCAAGCAGCATCTCATAGCTTCGAAAACAAGCGTCTGAAGTGGCTTGAAACGGAGGACATGGCTCCGTATTGACATATTCGGTACGGTACACGAGCCGCCCTTTGCATTGGCTTGCATTGGCCACATGCTGTCGTGACAGTGGCGACAGGTGATCTCCTGCGGCAGCGGAGTCCTGTCTCTACGGCTTGCACTGCTGAAGAGGCCATGTGCAACCTTCATATACATGATACGTTTAAAACACGCCTAAAATTCGTTAAAACTGCTGTTTTTATGTACGTTTCGTTGCGTTTCCATATGTTTCCGTATTTTTCTTATTTTTTCACATTTTGATAAATGTGGCACTTTTGCTCGGAGGTATTTTGTCTCAGCATGTCCTTCTCAGGGCGGCAACTCTCAGATGCTTACCGCGTTTCTTGGCAGTGCTATGACGCCAATGGCTACTGTAGATTACTGTAGATTATCCAATATGGCACCAAATATATAAATTTGAATGACAATATGACAATAACTATGTAATTAATAAAGATAATGGCTACCATCTATGTTGTCTATCTTAAAATCTAGTTCTAATTCATCCTCACCAAAGATGTACTGGTAGACTGATGTAGATATGAAGATCACGTGTACCGCAAATATCCGCGTGTATATGATACAAACATACACGTACTATGCGTCCTAGGTCTCCTAGTTCCTATTTTGGTATCCATGTATCACCTGATACAGAAGTACTATGTCACCCACATTTGCTTTGCATTTGCATTTGTTTTGAGGCAAGTGACACGACCATAAGCAGGCTTGGAGCAGGATGTTAGGTTCATCAAGGTTCAGATGGTTCACGTCGGAGTCCAAAATGAAGGTCGGCTTCGAGAAAATGAGATTGAGATAGACTGGGACTTCTCAAAGAAGCTGAGTTTTCTTCTGAGCTGAGCCCACTTTGCACAGGCTCGGGCCCAGCTCATGGCTTTCGTACCAAACCTGGAGGGGCATCTCGGCTTGACGGCGTCATGTCGTGTCAGGCCGTGTCGTGTCATGTCGACATGACATGTCATCTCACATTGTATATTGCTGTGCCATGACATGCCATGACCTGTAAGTTCTTGCCATCAGCAACCAGGTAATCACGTGCAATCTCCACAGGCCAGCTTGTTCCTTCAGGCATGGAGGAGTGACAGGGCGAACAGCAGCTCTAAACTTTGGACCATTTTGGACCGCAGGAAAGGTTGATGTCTCCATTCTCATTGACTCTCGATGATGCTGCCAAGAATATACAAAGTAGGTTGCAGACGCAATGACTGGAATCGGCGGGGCAGTGCTTTGACGTGTTCTATATTCAGGGACTGAGCTGCTGTGACTCTAGGCCGCGCGACGAACTTCCTCTCCCGATGGTCCGCGCTTTACATGCGTCACAGTGCCCACCATCAGTTCCAACGTGCTTGTGAGATGAGGATGGATGACTTGGAAAAGAAACAATGAAACGCGTTTGACCTCAGAATCCAAAGACATTTGTTTGTGATGATTCATGAGATTCATGATGTCGTAGCCAATCACATCCAATCACTGGAAGCTCACTGGCTCAAGGGAGCCAAAGGGCCAAGGGTGCAGGGACTTCGCGAATGGACGAGCTTCCTTTTTGCAAGCCCCTCGCCTCAGCACCATGTTCTCCAAGGCAGCGAAAGATTGTGTGTGAGAAGGCCACAATTGATGCAAAATGTGGAGCCCAACGGGCCCTCGGGCTCAGTGTTTTTTTTCTTCTGAGGTAATGCCACCAAAGCAAAAAGTTCCTCCAAAAGCCAAAGGCATGGCATGGCATGCTGGTGTGGTTATGATTACCTGACAGTTACTTGTAGGTCCAGCAAATGGAGAGGTGGTTAGCCCTAGGAATTTGAGATGCCAGGTAGTGAGGATGATGATTCGGACCTGGAGGCCCAAGGGTGGATAAATTCATTCCTCACAAACAAGGACCACCTCAGAAAGTGTATGATAGTGGGCAATCCAATGCCAAGCATTTCAGGACCTTAGACAATCTGCACCAGCCAGTTCAAAGGAGGAGGCGACTGCCATCAACTGCCCTTCATGTTCTGAATGCTAGTTTCGCATAGTTTAGCATAGTTTCGTCTCAGCCGCTTCAGTGCTTTCTGAATTTGCGAGGGTGGCAAATGATAGTAGCGGATGGCACCCTTCAGATAATTCATGATAATTCAAATATAAGATATATATATAATTTATATATATTTATATAATATAAGTTATTATATAAATGTTATTAAAGTTTCTGGAGGCTTTGCAACTGGGACCAGCTAGGAAAAAGACCATCAGACTGGCAGGTGCCGCGACAGCCAGTGAAGGGCCGGCGGGAGCTTCAGATGGCCGCGGCAAGTCACATGACATCGCTGCTGAAAGCCGAGGCCCGAGATTCCAAAGCCCCGGCCGGCTTATCAGCTGCATGAACCCTGGGCGTTGCAACCTCAAATTTGCAACAAAAATGCCATGCCAGAGATAGCCGAAATAGCATGCAATAGCATGCAATAGCATGCAATAGCAATAGCATGTAGTAATGGGAGTGGTGAGGGTGCCGCTTCGAGCCGGGGCTCAAGCTGAGACATACAGGCCGAGGGGCCGCCATATGCTGAGATTAGACACTAATTGCATTCGCAGTTGCAAACACAATCGGACACTTATAGTATAATCAGCATATACTCAGATGATGTTGGGAAGGGAGAGAGCGGGGTAGACTGGGGGAGACCGAGGACCAGGAGCGAGAGAGAGAGAGAGAACCTGTGGATTCTGAAGCATTCTGAAGCCACACGATTTGAACATATTTGAAACATATTATTTCATAATATTTAACAAATTTTGAAAAATGTTGAAACCGCAACTGCAACGCCTCGTAGAAGGCTAGAAGGGCCCGCTGCAGCTCGAGCTGGAGGACACCGACCTGCCTTGCAACGTTTCTCAGCAGAGGTCGGCAACTCATCCGATTTCCGCATCCTTTTAGAACCAAATGCGGAGAGTGAAATTGGCTTAGTGACTTAGTGAATGTCAAGTGGCTTGTTCTTTGAACGTGTTCTTGGAGTTTGACTTATGAATCTGGTGTGTATATATATATATAGTTATATATATATGTCATGTATGTGTATATAGTTATATTATATATAATCATTTTAATATAATCGTGCAATAGATAGTGAAATAGTTGCGCTCCGCGGTGCAACGCGAATCCGATTCCATGGCGATGCCCAACGCGCCGAGATTGGAAGCTTCAACCTGTCGGCGCTTCGTTCTGCAGAGGCTTGGAAGAAAACGACTTAGGACTGTATGGGATTACATGGGACCAAACTGGACAGAATTGATGATCGATGAGATGATGTGAGATGATGTGAGATGATGTGAGATGACGTGAGCTGGAGGGTAGCAGTGTACCAAAGTCGAAGGTGCAGGGCTACCGTGCTTATGAAGATGACTCCCTCTCTGAAGCGGAGTCGCAGGACAGATGGCACCATGGGCACCACACAACTCCAAAGCGTCCAAAGTTCGATTTGAAGCAATTTCACCGTGTTGCACCGTGTTGCACCGTGTTGCACCGTGGTGAGCTGGCGAAAGGATTCGCAGGAGTCCTTGTCGGGCAATGCCACCAGCTGAGTTATAACTTCCCCGATCCAAGGCGATCCAAGCGATCCAACTTCGGCTGAGGTTCAGAGTCGCTGGGACCCAACTAGAACCGAAAGGCGCCATGACGAGATGATAATCCCAATCGATTCCAATAGATCCCAATGGTTCATAATGCTTCTGGAGGTCATTTCACGTTAGCAATGACCAGTGGCTATATCACACCATTTCAACCCATCATCAATCCGCAAGCAGTAAGCTGATGGAGGCGATATGCATATGGCGGAGATGCATCGGTGAAATTCTCTGGAGTCAGGTGTGGGGGTGAACTTGAAATTTTGCTGTCAGAGCGGATGGCTTAACAGACACAGCCCATGGGTGGATGGCCATGGCATGTTGTAAACTGCAAAATATTGCAAACCAATAGATACTATAATAGTGATTAGTAGTGCGTACTAAGCAGGCCTCAAAAGGCCAAATGATGCCAAATGTCATTGATCATTGTGTAAAGACGTTTGCGTGTTGAGCAGCTATTCCATGTCCATTTGCCATGACCACAGGCGAATTGAATGGAACCCAATTGAGTGGAAGGACAAGCTGTTGCAGGCTCCCTGGCTCAAAAATCAGATGGATCATGATTCATGACAATGGCATATGACTTGCACATAAGATGCTACAAGAGGGCGTGCCAGACACAAAGGCTGAGAAATTTGGTGTAGACAGGGTCAGAATCCATCAGGTTGTTTGTTGTGTGTGTGTTTGCATGTTTCTGGAGATCATAGTACTATGAAAGAAGCCAGATTCAGAAACTCCACTGGATTCAGAATACCACCGTGACCAAGTACTATAGATAATTATAGATACTATAGTCCAACATGTTTTATCTATTTGAAGCTAAATATTGTAGATTAATGTTTTTGCTGGCCCCATGATGTCCAATCTGTTCTGGAGATGATGATATGTGGGAAACCAGTTTCCCCTCCGGACGGTCATGCCCCCATTCGTAGGGGTTAGTTGATATACCCATGATATCCCCAATGATGGTGGGATGACCATAGCGCAAAAACAAACTCTGTCGGACCTTGAGGCGAAACATTTGGGGACTAGAACGCCCGCAGAGAAGATGAAGGACCGGACATGTTCCTGATGTTTTCATCCCTATTATCCTATTGAAATGGCCATTCCGAGGTATACCGTGCTCCAAAATTGGCCTTGCGACTTAGGCGGCTGTGTTCAAGGTCATGGCCATGAACAGGGTCTACAAAGGTATTACTTCGCCTCCTGCTGAGTGGCAAATCGAGGCGCGAAATGCGAAAAATATCGAAAAATGCTCCAGACGGTGGTTTCTAGTTTCATATGTGTTCAATATGAATTCATATGTTTTGTAATTTATATGCCTTGCGCATTGGAGAATGAACGAAAGCCAGGACCCACACAACTCTTGCCAATTTAGCCCAGCATGAATGCAAAGCCTAGCAGCTGCTGTACAACAAATCAAAGACAAACCTGACCCCCCCCTTGAGTGTTGTGGTGTATATGGATAGAAGGATGAATAAATGGATGGATGGGTGGATAGGCAGATAGACACATAGATTGACAAATAAATACAACATAGAGGGATAGATTGAGAGATATACAGGGATAGAGATATAGAGTCTTAGAGAAATATAGGGATAGATAGGTATATATTAAATATATAGGTGTATATATATATAGAGATAGATAGGCAGATAGATAGATAGATAGAGAGAGAGAGAGAGATGTATATATATAGATAGAGTCTTAGATAGAGAGATAGAGAGAGAGAGAGACAGAGAGAGACAGAGGGAGAGACAGAGGGAGAGACAGAGGGAGACAGAGGGAGAGACAGAGAGATACAGAGAGATGCAGAGAGATGCAGAGAGATGCAAAGAGATACAAAGAGATACAAAGAGATACAACGAGTGATACAACGAGTGATACAAAGAGATACAGAGGTAGGTAGAGAGATAGGGCACAACACATTTAGGGAGCATCAACCAGACAGAAAGATTAGTCATATAAACGATAAAATCCCCTACCATCATCAACCATAAGATATTTGTTCTTCCACACTTTGAGCCGAAGACAGCTGAAGATGTGGGTATTCTATTCAGATTATTAAGATATTGCAAAACATATTGTGCCATATATGCATGAATTGCATGATATATCTACATATGATTTACATCAGCAGCTAGCACCAAAACCACTTCGGAATGTGTCACACGTGAGATGCGAGTACCGACAGGTAGAGCGTCAGAAAGCCGGACGCATGGCAGACGAGATGCTCCGCTTGAAGAAGGAGAAGGAACGAGTGGACCGAGCGTCCCTTGGAGTGTCAGTCGCTCCCTGGGGACTCCCACACATATCCAATCATGTCCACACATCCACACATCCACGGGTGTTTGCCTGAATTACAGGCCATAATAGGCCATAATAGGCCATAATGGGTCATAATCTCTGTGCAAAGACAGTCCCAGTATCCAACCAAATACTCGTTGCAGTGAGATCAATGAGCAAGAGAATTGGTTTGAATGATGAGGTGTTCCCAAAAGGAACACCCACGATCGCCGTCCACAATATATCGTTGGAAGGCGAACATGGGATGAAGAGTGATAACGGCTGATAACGGTCCTGGTGTTACTGAGGAAGCAACAATCGAAGATTGGCAGAAAAGATGCTCGCCTGGACCTTAGTGGCATGGACTGGCTGAGACCAGTGCACCATAGCAAGGTAGTACAACACTTCTCTTTCAGGAAATCACTAGCATTTCCAAAAATGTTCCTCTGCATCCTCTGCAGGATGTTTCTACAAGATGTTTCTACCATTTTCTACCTGTAGTAGCACACAGCCACATGTCGGTCTATAGAGTGCATTGCCGTTGTCCTGAAAAGTCACATTTGCATGTATTGCATTATACATCTATATATATATATATGTGTGTGTGTGTGTCCAATTAAAGATAATTATACATGCACTTGCATTTCTATGCAGAGGTGGTGTCAAGATTAAGTTGTCCACATACACCTATCCACACACACACACTCTCACTCTCTCTCTCTCTCTCTCTCTCTCTCTCCCTCTCTCTCCTTCTCTCTTGCAGACATATATACACATCCGCACACATAACAGCACACATACACAAACATGCATGCATGCAGGGATCCATGCGTACATCTGTACATACATGAGTACGTATGCACATATAGAGATACATACACAGACAGACAGACAGACAGACAGACTGATAGATAGATAGATAGATACATATACAATCATATACATATAGATGCATAGATATTTACCATAGATATTTACATACTTACCATGCATATCATACATACCATACACACCTGTTGTTGTGTTACGTACCTACGTAATCCTATGTACACGTACCTGGGAACGCGTATGTACATGTATGTACATGTTTGTTCTGCGGAAGCAAAGTGCTGCTGAGAGATCTTGTCGCGGAAGATCACAATTGACACCTCCCGCAGGATTTCCCACATTTCTTTTGAACGAGGTGCCAATGCACGTTTGGAGCGTCAAGCACGAATCGAGAAGGAGCTCATGCAACAGAACACCCAGGCACAGTTACTCGTGGAACACATGGAGGAAGCCTTGCTGAAGGCAGGGAGCACTGGAGCACTGTGACGAGACTGTGCATATCGACACGGTACGACACGAGCATCGCTGCAGGTTCCAGAACTGCGGCCGCCCACAGCGCACGAAGTCCCAGATCTATGGGGAATGAAGTATATTGGAATTATGTAAAATTGTAAGTTTAGATATGCATAACACAGATAAAACATAAAACTATTTATTAGAAAATTACCAGAACTCGGAGTATTCGGAGTTTTGGCCGATGTTTCAACCGGGTAAGGCTTTCTGAGAGCTGAGATGGTCTTTTTGATGAGGCCAGAGCTTCATCCAAACGAAGTCCTTCAAGCGAAGCTGGTGATCCATGATCTGGCCACCAGTGGATTGGGTGAGAAGGTCAGTGAGATGGCAGGCACCCTGGGCACCCTGGGCACCCTGGGCACCCTGGGCACCCTGGGCACGGGTTGAAGATGTTGAACTCAGATGTGCCCAGGTGGCAAAGTGCAGGCAAACCATCAACATCAAGCAGCAACTGGAAAGGCCGCTGTGTTTGAGTTTGATACTATAGATACTATAGGTGGTATTAGTGTCAACAACTTTGATATAAGTATAAGGCTGTTTTGAGCCTTTTGTTTGGCACCCTGGCTTAGATTCAAATGGCTAATGTAGACGACTCTGCCGCTATGGTAGGCCTTTTGTCTGTGTGTGTGTGTGTGAGCAGTGGGGCATTCACGAGAATTTAGATTGGATTGGTTGGAAGTGGATATTCCGACACAAGAGGGAGCTTGGGAGCCTTGCGAAAATGAATTACATATCATCAGGATGTTGGGCCAGTATTGGTTGGGGACAGGTATTCCAGCAGGTCGTTTTTTTCGAGCTGTTGGTTTGTGTGTGTGCTTTGGAAGAGGCCAGTACTGGATGAAACTGTTGGCAAATCAGTATGGAACACTCCAGCTTGACAGCATCCAATTGCACGGTGACGTCCTGCCATGTCCTGCCGATTGCCTCTTGATGTTGCTGGCAATTTTGAGTACGTCGTGAAAGGTCCTCCACTGGGATCAGGCTGCCTTGAACAATTGGTTGGCAGAGGTCCGCCGCCATTGAACTTCTTGCACTTGAGGATGTGTGAAGGGCGATCAATACTGCATCAAGTGCTCAAATCATCTGGCTGTTTGTTTGCACCAATTTTCTAGGCTTACGTTCCATTCGCCTTGGCATGTTCGTATGGGCTACCTTTGGACATCTTGGCTCAAGACAAGCTCTGTTGCTGAAACCCTTGCGGCACAGAACTTCATTCACTCAACCCTCGTGCAGTTCCCTGGCTGGAGCGTCACCACTAGGGAGTCAGCCGAATCCAGAGGATGGATGAGCATTGTGGCATTGGTAGTTCTCCTGTCCTTCATAGATCTTCATAGATGGTCTCCCATCTCTGCTCATGTTGCTGAGCCATGACGGCTGTGCAACGTTGTGTAGTGTAGCATTGCCCGCGTTTGCCCCCTTTGCCATCACACGTCAGATGTAGATGGCCATGATGATACATGGATGATCATGTAGTTGAGTTGATCCACCATGATCAATGTTTTCTTGGCTGCCGCGCCAACTCATGCCCTTTGAAGCGTCCAAAGCTCCACTGAAACTGAGGTCATGTCCAGGTTTGTGCCTTGGAAGCAGAAAGGACTGAGATCGTGGGTCGCAAAGGAGTCCCATACATTCCCATTGCCTATGGGCCTATAGGATCCTATAGGCCCTGTGCCTAGTTATGCCTGGTTTTTAAGGGGTGAACATGAAGGCGGCCGCAAGAGGATGCAACTAATCAATACAAATCAATACAAATCAATACAAATCAATACAAATCAATACAAATCAACAAACTCGGGAAATCGGAAGGAACCGAAGATGAGCCTGAGCCATCCTGAGCCAAGGCATTCCTGTCCGTGACTTCCATATTTATCCTTGCTGTTCGTGGCGCTCTTTTGGATGAGGCACGGATGCGCATCATTGCGGATCCGATTCCATCCCACACCTGGGGCATCCATGGGCACAGGAGCACATTGCAATGTAAATGCATGTAATTATTTGCTTGTGCAGGTTATGTAATTAACCTTATACATTACATAATATATATATATATATACATATATATATACACATATATATATTTATATATGTATGTATATCATGCTATGTTCCATCTCTCTCTCTCTCTTTTCTCTCTCTCTTCTCTCTCTTTTCTCTCTCTCCTCTCTCTCTTCTCTCTCTCTTCTCTCTCTCTTCTCTCTCTCTTCTCTCTCTCTCTCTCTTCTCTCTCTCTTCTCTCTCTCTTCTCTC
>Ga0126342_10005125_pt1 | contig 22717 bp, 22 predicted proteins | sample Cyp1metagenome_FD_92528 | JGI IMG/M metagenome (GOLD analysis project Ga0126342, IMG submission 92528) | Coral microbial communities from Lord Howe Island, Old Settlement Bay, Australia - Cyphastrea 1 metagenome | ecosystem: Host-associated > Invertebrates > Cnidaria > Coral ...
CGCCAAGGCCGCCAAGGTACGCCAGGAGCAGGTCAAATCCAGCAGCAGAATCACAAGTTCAGCACAGGGAAGGATCCTAAAACATGACCATTTTTCAATGGATTGCTTTAAGGGAAAAAATACAGGAACCCCCCAAAAAAACATGGTAAAAGCCCATGGTTTCCGGTTAAGATTTTCCCAACAAAACCAATCCAATGACAAGTTGGTTGGTTGGGTCACTCATCTAGAAAACCTATGAAAACCTATGATTATGAATCCAGATGGTGAGTTTGATATTGAAAAAAACAATCTTCAAACAGCTCTGGAAACAAAACAGCAAGCAGCTTAGAATCTCCACTCCATGGGGTGGTGGTCCAAGTCAGCACAATTTCCATGGTCCACAGCTGTTTGGAGAAAGCAAGAAAGGAACATGTCCAAGTCCAATTTTGGGAGTTCAAAAACATCGGAAACCGTGAGTCTAAACCCTTATTGTTAATGGCTCAAATCAATCCCAGCTTCTCTTCACGCGGGAGTGGAGAAGGACAGGTGCCCCGCGCAAAGGCCTAGGGCAAGAGACCAAAGGCCTAGGGCAAGAGACCACATAAGACACCAGCGATCTCTGCATCTACTGTATCTGTATAAATCATAAATCCCAGAAGAACATGATCCCAAACTCAGTGTGTTTAATCATCTGTATGTGGAAGTTAAACAAGAAACCCGGGTGTTTAATCCCAAACCGGTTTGGGATTCCTGTAATTTTCTCACATATCTTTTCCTTGGATTCAACCAGGTAAGTCTGGGGTTGCTACAGGAGGTTCTGGATTTTAACCGACCTCCTAACGAGGGTAAATTTTAGGTACCCTTTAGCAACGGACTACCAGTGGGTCTGTGTCTTTGATTTATCCTTGGAATTCAGAGGTTTCGACATATGACCAAATGACTCGAGGTCATAAATTTGGTACCTCATTCTTGTGCCATGGTCCCATGGTAGCAGCTCCCTATGTTTCATTCCAACTCCACAGACGTTTCGAACCCTGGCTGCTGATCATTCATTGGGCTATTAGGTCGCGCCCTCATCCCACTCCCGCCCAACAGATCCAGCCTGCACTGCTTTGCAAAGGCCCTCCACAATCAATAGGCGACGCCTGGTGCAGCTTTCGAACGTCAAGACGATGCCAGTTGATACATTGATGTAAACTAAGATAGACATCGAACATCTATAAAAATGATTGATCATACACATTTTCCCCTGGAAAATTATCCACATACGACGGATTTTCCCTATGTTAGTTTACTAGAGGCTAGATGATTTGTCCCTTTTCAGTTGTCCGAAATCATATTCAACATACTCCAAAGATGGCTATGGAATGCTCTGGATCAAAAGGTTAATACTGGTTATATAATACTTTTGTGTATGTGTGTGTGTGTGTGCGTCGAAGAAACTGGTTCGTCTGGATATGGTATATGTGTTGATCCAGCCCCTCATTTTTCCAGGTGAACAACATGTGTATATATATATATAATTATACAATATTACACATATATGACAATATATATATATATATAGATAGATATATATAATATGGAAATATATCCCATCACATCAGGTGGATTTCGAGATAGCTTTGAACATCAACAGATCAGAAACATTCAGTATTTAACAACCACCATATATAACAACCATATAACTTATCGCCAACCAAACATACTGTGGATGGTTGCTAAATCCTGCACCACCAAAAGATGGATTTTCCACCCTATGAATATTGAGATGTTTGCCACCGTTTTCAACTGGTGATTTGGATTTCGCAACCATCCACTCACCAACATTCGCCCAATCATCGCCTTACCCTCTGATAAACTAACATGGAAAATCACCACTGTTCGTAGGTAAATCAACTATTTCTATGGGCCATGTTCAATCACAAACTGTGAGTCATTCCCAGAGGGTAACCATCTACCTCAAGTCGAATCATATGGGCAAACCCTAATCATCGCCTGGCCATGATGAACCATGGTTTCCCTAATGTGGTTTCCCCAAAAATGGTTTCCCTAATGTGATAGATCATTAATAATATGATTATATATGATTAGATGATCAAACCATACCATTATTCCAATCATCTTATTTTAAAACACATCCATATTTCAAAACTTATATATATATGTATTCCAATTTATGCTATTTTAAAACACATTCCAATCATGTCTATATTGGTGGTTTGGAACATTTTTTTCCATCTATTGGGAATAATCAAATAATCATCCCAAGTGACTTTCATATTTTTCAGAGAAATTGAAACCACCAACCAGTTTTGATGTCCATAGATATTACCCTCTGGTAAACGTTTACATAACTATGGAAAGATCCACCATTTTTAATGGGAAAATCCACTATTTCTATGGCGATTTTCAATAGCAAACTGTTAGTCATTACCAGAGGGTATCACCATTTTTAATGGAAAAACTACGGTAAATCACCCATTTAAATTATGGAAAATCACCATCCGTAGATATTACATCGCCTTATTAAATCCCATTAAATTCCATTAAACCACCATTTTCCTATGGTTTTCCTATGGTTTTCGCCTTATCTTTCGACACCCTCCCGGCCTTGCCCTTGTTGACGGCAGCTGCGCCGCCACCGCCCGCGCCGCCGCGTCGGCCACCGCCGCGGCGCAACGCCGCGGCGTCGCGGCGGCGAGGATCTCGTGGAGCAGCAAACCTGCACCAAGGATCTGGTGAACCATGGACATGATGAATACATGAATCTATGGGAAATGTAAGGGATATATATATATTATAATCATATATATATACATTATGATCGTATATATATATTATAATCATATATATATATTATAATCATATATATATATATATTATAATCATATAAATATTAATATATATATTATAATCTAATAATCTAATAATCTAATATATATATAGTAACATATATAATTACATAATTATATATACATATATATATATATATAGGGAATTGTAAGGAGATATATGGGACATAAATGGGATATATATTGTATATGGGAATGTAGGAATATATTCATATGGGAATGACCAGGGTTTCAAGCTTATAGGAATATGCTGTAATATATTTGTATATATATAATTATATTAATCATTATGAAATTACCATGGGATAACCGATGATAAGGGGACTTACTAACCAGGCTTATTCACCGGATATAGAAGTGGGATTATTCTCCAAGTAACAGATGTGCCATGGTCATCTGATATCAAAAGAGTTTGCTATGAAAAACTATCATTTTGCATAGGCGATTTTACCGGAAAAACAAAGCCTTTTCCCATGACTATGTTGGATGTTAACAGATGCTACGGTCATTCCGCCTTAAATTGGGAATCCTCATCGGTCATGATAATTCCTGTCTTTAATACTGGTATGACAATCTCACAAAATATGATGGCTATATCATCCAGGAATAATGCATTGTATACCCTCTGGTAAACGTTTACATAACTATGGAAAGATCCACCATTTTTCATGGGAAAACTCACTATTTCTATGGCCATTTTCAATGGGAACATGGCGATATGTTTTGGTGACATCCATGGGTTTACCCGTTTACTGTCCCATGAAACACTGGTCGTCAAAAAGAACGGGATTCCCAGTTCCTATACCAATCCCCAATATATATATACACATTGGATAATAAATAAATAAATAAATAAAACATTGTAATAATGATAATAACATATAATAACATATATATAATAAGATATAATAACACACAATAACACAAAAAAAAAACATATAATGAAATATAATAACATATAATAAACTATAATAACATATAATATCATATAATAACACATAATAACATATAATAAACAATAACAAATAATAACATATCATAACATATAATAACATATAATATCACATAATAACATATAATAAATCCTATCTATTCATCAACCAACAGTGGTTTTGAACACAGCTCAAACGATGTTTTGAGTGGTTGTTCAACTTCGATGATGGGGCCCGGGGAACGAGGATGATCATTTAACCAAGCAGAAAGTCATGGGAATTGATCGCTGAGAGTCCAGGAAATCATGGTCTTCTACCGTTAAATAAGAATAATTAAGATGGGTTCAATGAATTTTCCATGCATCGAAATTCTGGAATATATCTGGTTTCACCATGTTGTTCTGCGATGAATCTACCGTATGGAATAGCTGGATGTATCCCCTCGAAAAATGTCACAAACACAAGCGACAGACCCTCTGGTAAACGTTTACATAACTATGGAAAGATCCACCATGCTATCAATGGGTAAATCCACTATGTCTATGGTCATTTTCAATAGCTATATATGTTAGTCATTACCAGAGGCTAGGACAAGCCTTGCACAGAGTCACCTCGCCAGACCCACTGAATCCCTTGCAGGTGGCAGGAAATGGATGAACGAATCTGGTTGGTTACGTTGACCTACCCCCCTGAAAAATGATGGAGTTCGTCAATGGGAAGGATGATCCCATATATGAAATGGAAAATGAAACATGTGTCAAACCACCAGCCAGATAATAGAACTATAGTTATATAACTATAATATAGTACCAATGGTACTGCATGATGATCATAAACTATAATATAACCAGGAATCAATTTTCAGGATCTCCTCATCTTCCTCATTTTTTTGAGCAGCCTCCATCTACGATGACGAAGGACATCGGATCCACATGGCCGTCGCAAATCACCAGCTCTCCTCCAGTGAACTCGACAGTCTCTGGGGGGAAGTAACAAATCATGGGTTCATCCCCAGAAAAAACAGTGATTGTTTGGTACCCTCTGGTAATGACTAACAGTTGGCTATTGATAGCATGGTGATTTATAGTGGATTTACCCATTGATAGCATGGTGGATCTTTCCATAGTTATGTAAACGTTTACCAGAGGGTAACCTGGGATATACCAAGATGGATGAAAAGTATTGAAAAGTATCAAAACATTCATCTGGGGATAGGGAAGTAACCTTTAGGCCAAGCCTGGATAAATGTTTTCTGTTATAATGTGTTATAGTGATGGTTGGTGGTTGACCTAGTTGACCTACCCCTCTGAAAAATATGACTTCGTCAGTTGGGATGATGAAATTCCCAATATATGGAAAAATAAAATGCTCCAAACCACCAACCAAATGGGGTATTAGCTGGTATACCTCCACATTCACTGGCTAAACATTACGTTGCCATGTTCCCCATGATATTCAGCACATCGGCACATCATTTTATATAAACAAGGGCTCATCAAAATTGTCCCAGCCATTACCAAATCAAACTCCGATATGTATTTCCCACAATCGATTTTCTCACTAAACTTCACTAAACTGACATAACTTGGGGATCCTTGGGGGTTTCAATCTTCAACCATCAAGTCTCCGCAGAGATCCGGCAACTCATTAGTGCACCAGGTCAGCGTCGAGGTATCCGCAGGTTGGTGAAGGCGATGAAAGAGGCGGCGACTGACCTCCATCCTGGGTACCGTTGGTTAGTTGGTTGGCGGTCAGCAAACTTGGACTGGCCTGCGCAGCCCGCATACATTTCTACGGCTTCAAATACGAAAACAAAACGCATATCCCCGACATATCCAGAAATTGCGGCTACTAGCTGTTTTCTTTATGTTTCTGTTTGCGTTTCTTTTACGTGAGGGATAAAATAAGGTCTTCTTTGCCCAACATAAGGTCTTATTTTTCTCCCGACATAAATAAAACATAAACCATACACATGTACAAACACAAACGTTACAAAATGATACAAAACGTGTTTGCGTTATCGTTTGCGTTTTGTTTATGTTTCTGTTTATGTTTTCTTTACGCACGTTCCAAAATAAGGCCTTATTTTGCTTGATTTGCACAAAATAAGGTCTTATTTTTCCTCCGACATTAAAAAACACATAAATTCGCAAACGTATACAGAAGTAAAACATAAACACAACGCAATCCATTCCCAAAATACGTTAATGTGTCACATGTGTTTCGCATATGTTTCACATATGTTTCACATATGTTTTACATACGGCTCACATATGTTTTCACTTGCGCTGCACATACGCATCACATACGTTCCACCAACGTAAATGTGTATGTTTCATATGAGTTTTACATATGTTTTGCATGCGCGGCCACTTAGGATATGTTATACGTACCCCCTCGTCAGCTCCTATAGACGGAAGCCCTGGAGGCTTTTGAGATTCAGCTAAGGAATTTTCCTCTTGGCAAACTGATTTCTCTGAATTTCTCTGATTTTCCAAGGATGTAACCAGCGTGAAAATTCCTGTGGATAGACCTCAACCATTTAGGTTTGGTCTGAACAGCAAATTCTATATGAGAGGTTGGGTTGTGACCGTGCAATGGGGCGATGCGTCCGTCTGAGCTCTACCACAGCCCCCATGCCACAGCGTCTGAGCAGTTCTCGACGCCGGCATGGCTCCCAAGGCGTCCTGCGGATCCCCAGGTCACCATGGGTTTCAAGATCTAAGTCATGGTCTTGACACAATAAAAGAATTTGGAGGTACCCCCATGGATTGGAAAGCTCCATCTTATAATGCGGTGACCAGTCCCAAGCATTCCGCTTTGCAAGTTTTCAGCATTCATTGCTACACCTCGAGTCGATCATGAGTTTGGCAAATTCTATGCTGCACAGGATTTTTTTTAAACCTCGACACGTCCTTTCAATCTTTGATCCCCAAAAGAGGAGTCACTAACTTCAAGTGGGATAGAGACATATTGAGACCAGAGATGTGGGCTGCTTCAACGTGTCCATCATGCCAAGCACATAGACAATAGAAGATAAAAACAGCAATACACCAATTTGGTATGGGTCAATGCAAGTGTCTGAGCCTGGTTATAAGACCTATCCATCTATCCTTTTTGGATCATTTTGGGGCAACCAATGACTGATTTTTCCATCGACTGCAGCTTCTCACGGTCTCCTGCGTGGACATTCCATCAGGCAGCTCCATCTCAAACTGATGCAGAGTGGTGCCAGTTAACACAGAACACCGATTCTCAGGATGCCTGGAGCAATGAAGCGATCACAGTACTGAGGGGAATCTCCCCATGGTGGAGCTGACTTAGCTAAAAGTGCTACGTAGAAAATGTGATCGTAATCAAGTATCCCATGATACAGGCATGAAAGCTACCACGGAAAGGACAGACCGGGTCTTTCAAATCTATTTTGGAGGTTCCATATCCATCCATATCCGGGTTCCTTAACATAATAAATGGGGGATTCCAAAGCCATAGCTTTCAATATTCAACACTAAACTGCGCTAATTTGGCATGATTTGGGATGCCCCACGGGATTCCGGGAAGCTCCGACATTTGAAGAACATCCCCTTGCCCCATCGCTGCGCACATCCCTATCCATATTGCTCGTGATAGCTCGTCCTTCTTTGAATATATTATTTGGAGTTAACAAAACCCCTGGATTGCAGTTCCAGCAGTGTTCTACATCCTCATATTGGTGTATTGCCCCGGAAACTGACATGAAACCACAATGATGAGTGGTAGGAAGATAAGATTCCCACACTTCTGTCAATGATCAGTTTCCCCACGATAAGGTTCCAATATGTTCCAATGACGCACCCGGAAGAGTGGCTGTTCTCACCATGGCACACGGCCAGCGTCCAAGCGAGCCAGTTGGAGATTGATTTCAACAGGCGAATTGTTCCAGCTGAATCTCTGGTTTGCAAAACACCAACCTGGAGGCATATGGAAAACCAATGTGCGTTGTCTGATAAATCCTATGCTCAAACTTCGGGATCTGCCACTTTTATCGAGCTACTAGGAGTTATATGAATTAGCTGATACCCAGTGGAAACCCACAATTTTGGACTGATATTCGATGTCTACCGGAATCTATATACCAACCATGTCTTTTCATGTCTTCTGAGCCACACGCGACATATCTAAAATCACCTGCGCTGTAATGGACAAAAATACAAATCATCCGGCAACAACTCGCGCCTTGGAGCCATCAACAATCAGCTGCGCACAGAATGCATCAATGTCTTCCTCGTGTCGTCACGCAGCCCACATACAGTTTGGTTCAACTTGTTTTGGATATGTTCTGTTGAGAGAAAACAAATACTGTAACTGTCACGGGCAAGACATGATAAATCATGGTTCTGATATTCTATGATCATCAATTTAAAGAGGTCTTGCTCCTCTAGGCGCCTATTGAGCACAAGCTCGAGTATGTCTGTCTGGACAATATATCTTACAACTACAACTGTAACCCCCAAGTCTGGCGCATTGGAACCATTGATTACATCAATATAGGACCCTATCATGTAATAGTTTCATAATCAGTCATAATCTTTTAATTACTGTAAACATACTTAAACACCTGTTGAAATGTTGAAATCACGACCCAGCTTCCTTGCAATAGATGGCGCTCTCCAAACTCTTGGCTTCCTCTGTGTCATACACCGTGCAGTTGCTGGCCTGGCTCTGGTTCCCCTCGATCAGGAAGAACAGATGTCGCAAACCAGATCTTTCCTGGGGTGAAATGAGATCAGCTGCGATGAGAACCATAGGACTAAACAAACGAGCTCTCCGAATACCAGGAGTTACCAAAGAAAGGTGATGATATGTGATGATGGAATACCATGAATACCCAACCCCTGCTGTATAGCATTCACCGATGCCAACGAACATGCCGGAAATGAAAACTGTCAGTCTCCCCAAGGTATCCCAAGGTCATCATTTCAATGTGACTAGACGTCCTCAGATTCGATCGATACCTTGAAGGGATTGGTGTCAGGGTCGCAGGCTGCCGGAGGAATCCTTTCCACGATTAGATTCATCATTGAAATATATTGAAACCACCTCGAACCAGTTTTATTGCCCTAGTTCCAACGACAATTTCCAGTGAACTTTAACTCGGCTGATAGGGATTCACACATAGAATGTTTACGATTCAGTTATGATGTAAGGGAACATCATGTAAAATCTATGGTTGAAAAGAAGGTTTTATTTTTTACCGATCAACGGGTTTCAACCGTCCATTTTCCATCCACTCCGCCACTGGGCAATCAGACTCCCAGTGGATTGTGACACTCCCTGGATCTCCACAAGCCCTAGGCTTGATGGCAGCCACTGCTCAGTGCCCGAAATCGCCAGGATTCACATTCACTGGTCAAAGATGTTAAATTAATTTAAATTAACTATTCTTGATGGTCCCATCACACAGTATGAAATCCATTCGTCACTGCTAAAAACCCAGCATTTTTCATGGTCAAATCATCTGAAATCCATCGACAAATCCAGCTGAAATCCATCTAAATCCCATCTATCCCATGGTTTTTTTGCGCGTGCTTCATCCGCCAACAAAAATCAAAAAAAATCACGGCTTCATCCAGGCGTCCATCCGTCGCAGTTGCCGCAAGTGATCTCCTTTTGCAGAGCGTCCCACCAGATCTTCGATGCGTTTCCGTTCCAGAAGCAGGTCCACCATGGGACCTTCAGACCTTGGAATGAACATGTTCCCTCCAAAGCCCACACGTTCGCCCACACGAAAAAACAACACATCCAAACAATATGATACACTTATCACCAGGGGATAAATGAAAACACTGGCTATACGCAGTGATCGTGACTGTAAGTTTTCAGGATTTAGGGTTTAATCTAGGTTTTAGGGTATTTTAGGGTTTGTTGTTTTGGAAAGTAAACAACTCAAACCCTACGCAGGGATTTGAGCATGTCAAAGGATATGAGGGATTCGCCGCGGGCAAACCTAGGGTTTGCAGCGAACATGTTTAAACCTCCCATGTTCCCATTGAAAATATGGCCATTTGATGAGGGAAGAACAGGGTGACTTAACTAAACCTCCATTTTCCATGAAAATGGCCATTCGATGAAGGAAGAATAGGAAGAATCTTAATAACATACGGACTTCAGAATGGACTTACAATGGGATTTAATGATGAAACAGTGGGGATGTTGAACAATATTTAATGTCCATCTGATGATGTAAATTTTGAAAATATAAATTTGGTATACCGAATAACGGAATAACCCCTTCAACAATGTGAGATTGTGAGTGGATAAATCATGGCTTTTAAGAGAAACACCTCAAAGTTTGGGTTACCCTATAAGTATATTTATATAGTATATATTTAGACAAACCCACATTGTAAGGGTGAAGGGTTGGACCTTCCATTCTTTGCGAAGAAAAATGCCCGTAAACTTAGCCAACAGAGGTTAAACTGAGAGTGGGGAGAACCAGTAAAATGACTGACAGTTCTCATATTGCAAGACGTCATGCCAGAATGGGTTCCAGCAAAAGAATGAACAGAAACAGGTTAAAGTTGAAAATGTTGAAAGAGGGAGCTTCATGCTGAAGACATGAGAGGGCAGCTTTAAAAGGGACCAGGGGTGGACAAATCGTCTATATAATATATAATTATAGGTGGTAATAAATCGGTCATAAGATTGACTCATCCCAATACAGCCGCTAAATTTAACACGAAACCTCTATTTATGGCTCCGAAATATTGCAAAACATCTTCCACACCCCTTTTTCTCCGTTTGCTTGGTTAATCCCCATGATATCTCATTATTGATGGCTAAATTTTGGGGGTGTACCTGCTGCAATCCCCCAACAACGACAATTGTTGGGTTTTATGAAAGCTCATTAATCCACCAACAACCACCTTTGCAAGGGCTACCTTTTGGAAGGAGTTTGTTGAATTGTCACTTAGGAGGTTCATCCATCTAACTGGTTAGTAATCCTGGTTAGTAAGGCCCCTAATTAAGCCCCCTAAGTAGGCTTCTTCCATATAAAAGTGGGTTGCTACAGTAATCTTGACACCCAATTCATTCACCTGGTGGGTTCCGAAAATAGCCTTTTTGTCCCTTCATAAATGGTACCCCGCCAACGAGTAAACTAGGGGTTTATTAATTCCGGCTTGATATCAAGTGATCCCCAAAACTATGGATTCAATACTAAAATGGTCTAAGGACAGGATGATTTCGGGGTACCCCCATGACGAATCGGAAACCTCCTGGGTGGGTTATTCAGTGTAAATCAACGCACTTTTTATGGGCCATGTTCATCCATTGTCATCCCTAAAATCACAGCTATGTGACAGCTGAAAAATCACCATAAAATCCCAGAAAAGAACCAATTCAATCATATTCATTTCATCATATTTCATCTTTATCACCATCCAATGATGCATATTCTATAATGGTCTATATATCACCCAGCTTGAAATCATCTTTATCACCATCTCAAATATAACCCACTTCGTCATATTATCCATTTAAATGGCTTATTACGTGGGATAATTCACCATAATTCACCATAATTCACCATAATTCACCATAATATAATTCACCATAATTTTGATACACCATTTAGATGGCTTAAATAACCCACTCCGTTCCCAGCCACAAGGTCCACGCAAAGTCCCCCAGCTTCAAACGCCGCCGCCCGGCCGCCGCCATGCTCTCGATGCGCTCGAAGAAGCGTCGAGGCTCGGTGTTCCGAAGACGCTCCTGGGACCGGCTCGGCTCAGTTGGTGCAGGGTCGGGTGGTGCCCCAAAATTTTTGTTAAGTTGGTGCCAATAAGTCCAATAACTATGGTTTATGGTAGATATATCTATACTATTCTATACTTACTATAGGGTTTATAGTCCAATAACTTAACAAAACTGCTTGGTGGTTGACCTACCCCTCTGCAAAATGATGGAGTTCGTCAATGGGAAGGATGACATCCCATATATGAAATGGAACAATAAAAACATGTTTGAAACCACCAACTTGCCAATAACAATGGTTTTGGTTGGTGATATATCTATTGTCTATATATAGATAATGGGATTGTAAGACTTATAATCCATTTATAACTGGGGGGGACATCACCTTGTGCTGACCGGAGAAGAAAAACCAAGGGAACCTGCAAATGGGGACCAAGCCGCTATCAAATCCAGTATCCTTTTTGGCATGTTTGGAATAATTCACCATAATTCACCATAATTCACCATAATTCACCATAATTCACCTGGAAATATTAGCAAATAGCCAGATCAAGTGATGTTTAAATGGATATTACATCTCCAAAATTGGTATAACATGATATAACATATACCGCCCCTTTTTTCTAGCGTACTTGGGATCTGAACCATGGCCGTTCACTCGGCTTTTGATGCTCTTCCAAGCCCATTTTCTCTGAGACTGTCCTGTCAGGCCTGGTCGGTGCAGTAAAATGTGCTATGGGTCAAAACCCTGGTGCCCGGCTCTGTTCACACACGAAAATAACATGTTAAATAGCTGGTAAATGGTGGTTTCCTAAAATGGGGTATACCTTCAAATCATTTTAAGAACCCCCCAAATGAATGTTCCTTCCCCCATGGGCAGGGGAGGCGTTCATCGCCGTGGATGGTGCCAAGGCACGCGTTCGTCCACCAGCAACACCACTTGAGATCGACTTTCCACGTCGCGAGCTGACTCCGACTCACCTGAAAACTGGTTTTACCAAGAGAGGAATTGAGCAAACACCTGCATTTGTCTATCTATATATATATAGAATCAATGTATTTTGAGTGGAACCAAGCAGATAGAAAAGCATATGCGTAGTTTCGCTAGTTTGCACCTGTACAAACACAACAGTGTGGGAACCCCAAAAGACCATCCAACTGCTTAGCATCATCTTCGCATCAGCTTGGCAGTCCAATTGGTCCTTTAAACAGACCAACATTTACAGTTCCAGAATTTGGAGACAACATTCAAGATTCAGAACACAAAATAGCCAACAATTCTTCCAACATCTTCCAAAACTGCATGAAGTGACTAGAAATCTCAATCTCCTCCAGCTCCTGTTGCACAGCAGGCTTCGCCATACAGGGCGTCGGGGCCGCCCGCACCGCCGCCGCCGCCGCAGGTCGAAAGGTGGGCGCAGCCCAGCGGGGACGCGCGCCGCGTGAGCGCGAACGGCCGCGCGAACGGCCCCGTGCCGCGGCAGATGGGGAGACCATGGCTGGGTTCCTCTCGGCCTCACCTTGGAAGCGAAGATCAATGGATCGATTCTGCAGCAAAACGGGAGGATCATTCCACTTAGGAACTGGTAACAAGTGTTAGCATGTCCGGCCCCTCAGTGGGTGATCCGATCTATAATATCAACCACTTAGTAAGTGGATGATCCTCCAATCCAAGTAGCAATTCTCACCCAAGAATTGTTTTGATTAAGAAAAACACCTTCAATCAAGTCTGGGAGTGAGGTACCGTAAATAGAAACCACTCAAAGGCACGGCTGCAGATCATGAAAATATAGTGTTGTCACTCAACTTCAAATTCAAAAAGAAAAAAACATCACTCAACCGTAGTGTTTTTTAAATCCACTTATCTCATCTTATATCCACTTAAACTTCACCCAGTCACCACCATCTCCATCTCCCGCTCTCCCGGGCGCTCCGCCGCCCCAGCGCTGCAGCATGGCCGTCACGAAGCGCTGTCCTTCGGGAGTGAGGTGAAACTCCTCGCGCCCGCCCTGTGGGCCTTTGGAAGACAGCACCAGGCGGTGGGATAACCTCGGAGCAGCGATCCCCAAACATGACAGCTATAATATAGCATATTTATAATCTATTAATGATTTAATAAATTAGATTCCAGCTATCTATCCAGCTATGCTTCGAATAAACTATTATCATCTGTTACATCTGTTATATCTATGTCTTTCTATGTCTTGGGAAATAGTTGGGAAACTGACTTACATCCAAAAACATCAGTGGATATATTACAACGGGGGTTTATCCGTACTACTACCCACGGCCAATCTCTTAGATGATGGGCCGGATCTAGTGGCTGGATTTTGTCAACGAAGCGTGGGGAGTTGTTTGGATTTTTATCACACCCGCGACGTCTTGGGTAAATGCCTGCTGTTGGTTCCTAATTATATCACTTCTTATTTCCTAGATGTTCCTAGTTACCTACGTCCAGTCATATCCCAACCGCAGAGAGACCGACGCTTTGGGTCAGATGCAAGAGTCATCGGAGTCTTGTTTGAAACAGTTAAAAATCCATAAGTCTTGCGTATACAAAATCCTGCCGCATCCAGTACCTATAACTTATATTGTCCACAGTTTTTTGGCCATCTCAACATCCCCCAAGCCGCCTCACCGGCCCCCACCCTTGGCATGAAGATCATAGTATTCCTCCAAGTCTTTGGGGTTCCACAGACTTAGGGAGTGTGAACCACTCCTAAATAGCAAAAAAAGAGCAAACCAAAAATAGATGGTTAGTAAATGTTAATCAGCCATGATTATATATATATATAATATATATATATATAATATATATATATAATATATATATATTGGTTGTTGGTGGTTAACAACCCTCATGTCAGACCATTGGTTTGGTGTTTTATGCGCATCCCCAACATCCACCACCACACCAGGACACAAGGAGCGGATGGACGTCCAACCATTGGCTGCGCCCCAGCCACCCTCCATGGTAACGTCACAGTACGGCTGCGCGTCATGGATGAGTTCAGACCTGGCGATCAGCGGCTGATTCCTCAACAACGAAGACTAAAGAAACATCAATGCAATAACAATAAAAGTTAAAGTGATGACTACCACCATCATGATTCATGATTCATCATCATCGTCGTCATCGTCGTCGTCGTCGTCATCGTCATCGTCGTCATTCACCCATCATCGTTGTCGTAGTTTTTCAGCTATGTTGGAACTGAAACACCACATACCGAAAACATGGAGGTCACCACTTTGCTTTAGGAATGAATTACCCTCTGGTAATTTAACACAGCTATGGAAAATCACCATGATGAATGGGAGAATCCACTATAAATGGTCATTTTCAATAGCTATGTTAGTTTACCAGAGGGTATCTCTTCGAGACTGAAACTATTTCCTATAGTCTTGCAACCACGGAGCTGTAGAGTCTTGAAACCCAGAGACTCTGGGACTGTCTACTGATACTGCCGAGCAGTCTCTTCGGAGTGGTTCGTTGCTTTCATTTTCATCAGCTTCCATTTGTGAATGCAGAAGATCCCACACTATGGCCCCTATCCATTCCTATCCACCAAGAACTATCATCTCAATCCGAGTGACTTGTACATGAACTGTCGCAGGTTTGCACTTGCAGATCTTAAATGTAAGGCCATCAGAATGGCATAGCCACCGCCGCGAAACTGCATGCGTTTCAGGTAGGGATGCTGTGCATAGTCTCGCTCCACTGGTTCTGCTTCTTGCATCTCGGGCGGCACGATGGGTTTCTCCTTGGATGCAGCGCTGAGAGAAAATAATTCCAGACTGGGGTCACATAAATGAAATACTTGCTACAATGCGGCGTCCCACAGTACAAGTTGGTTTATTGTCGATACATCTACCCTAAATCATGGTTTACCCTCTGGTAATTTAACATAGCTATTGAAAATGGTCATTTATAGTATATAGTGAGTTTTCCCATTAAAAATGGTGATTTTCCATAGTTATGTTAGTTTACCAGAGGGTACCTATGTTTACATTATAAACCAACTTAGCTATCTAGGGGGCTAAGGGGGAGCCACCTTAGCCAAGGCTCAAAAATGGGGACTGACAAGGTTGGGGACCATCTATGGGCCATCTGCCGGGCTACTTGATTTTGTCAGATAGTTATATAGATACCTGCAAAACATGTTGCTAAAAATATGATAATTCACCAACCTGAAATAAGGCCTTGTCTTCACAATTGCCCTTACTAACCATTATTCCATTGTTCCGTCGCAACGTGAGGTCGTGGTCAAATTTATCCAAATGAATCCATTCACCCTCCCAACAAAGCATGTTCCAGTCCATACAGGGTAGTACCGTAGTACCCTCAAGTTATGTTTGTTGGTGTATAACCGCCATGCGCAAGTTCGATATATCTACCCCAAATTTAGTTAATAAGTTAGCTCAACCAACTCTAATATATACATATATATATACATACTCTGTACACTCTAGTTAACTGGTTCAATCAACTTCGCTATCACAAATCCATTAATAACTCTGGACTTTTGATAGCTATTTTGTTCCCCAATGTAATGTCTTGGGGTCTGCGTATTACGCAACACATACATACAACACATAGATAATCTAGATATCATATATAATTATTATACAACATGTATCTAATATTTATATATATATATTTCTATATATTTCCAACAGTTTATAACACTATATTTGAACATCAAGGCTGCTCCAAAGGGGCCAAAACCTTCTCGATGCGTTTCCCCCAAAAACCGAGGCTCTCCCCGTAGGATGGCCTCTAGTTCCAGCAGCGTGGTGCGTTCCTTGAGTTTGGGCATGTTCACCACCCGACCGCTGCTGTACTGACGAATCTCCTTCTCCACTGCTAAGATCCTGAGAAACATCCAAGGATGATCGGCAGTGTCAAATCGGAAAAACCCTCTGGTTATGACTAACATAGCCATGGTATAGATGGCCCATAGAAATAGATGGTTTACCTATAAAAATGGTGATTTTCCATGGCTATGTTAAGTAACCAGATGGCACTATATATAGACTATATACACTGAATCCATGTGTACGGAGTTGCGATTTTTGACAGAAGGGCAATCTGTCTTAAATGGCTGTGTCCCACATATTAGGTTACATACTAGACCCAAATGGCAATGTGAATGAGAATATGATGAGAAATTATCATCAACAAATTCGAGGGGCACCTTATTTTCAGAGAACCCACTTGGAGGATGAACATGGGGGTCCAAATTTTGAACTCACACTGAAGAAATGGAAACTTATTTTATGCCCGACCGGCTTGGGTTTTGTAAAGTCCTGGAGAGTGTGCCACAGTCATAGTGCTCACTGAAGTTGCAAGTGTGCCATGTGCTTAGCTAGACCACTACGTTCTAACGCAGCTAAATGCAAACAATGCTCCGCATCTAGAGGCTGTGGTGGTAGTGCACACCTAGCAATGCGTCACTGTTTGGTTGGTGGTTTAACCCCAATCAAAATGGAACATCAATTGAGGATCATCATCCCACTCTTCCAAATTGATCTGTACTTTCACCCCACTTTTGGACAATTCCATACAATTCCCAATTTGCTGTTGCTTCAATCGTTTGAACATCTTTGAACCATCAGCAAAAGCCTCAAAGACTTCTCCCACAGCGTTGTCACGCCCAGCGACGCTTCATGAGCCTTGCGCCACATGAACTCCTTGGAGCTGCCTTTGGACTGGTGATACCACACCTCGGCCATCATCGCTATCCGCCAAGGAACTATAGAAGCTCGGAGAAAAACTAAAACAAACAAGCAAACATTGTCAACATATCTAGAAAGGGTATGTGACCCTCGCTTGCAAGTAGTTCTTCGAGGTAAGTATGTGTGTACATATATATATATACATATACAATCATATACATATGGTGGCTGTCCATTCTCTGAGGGCACCCAACTCTGTAGATGCCTATCATGTATCGCAGAGATGCCCCGCTTCATGGGTCCCAAAGGAAATCTGTTGTATCCCCAGGATGTTCCCCACCAAAAACTCCAAAAATCACCATGATATCCCCACGATTCCACCAAAATCTCTGCCGTTTCTCGGCCACCACCCGTTTTTGGGTGCCCAGATACCCTGACTTCCGCTGCATGGGCCAAATCCGCGTTCCAAATCTTGGCCATGGCAGTGCTGCTCATCCGGGATCCCGCTGAGCTGCATCGAGGTTCATCGTTGTCAACACCAATAGCTTGATATCACTGATACCCATTGGACCCATGTAATCAATGTAATCCTGATTTTGGCCTAGTAAGTTGGGATATGTTGGGATAGTTGGGCACCAGGTCTGCATTTCCGAGTTTAGGGATCAAAGCCTTGGTACCCTGGTGATATCTGGAAATTATCAGATGTTCATCCCCCCCAAGCATGGTCTAATTGTTTTGACACCATTTTTTTTTAATCATTCTGTCACTTGTTTTTTCAAGGGTAGCAGAGTTTGACCCACGACCACCGTTTGGACCCTCAAGCTGCTTGAGAGACTGCGTTTGATGCATTTTGATACTGTATGTGTTGCAACTTTGGACCTTACAGAAACAAAACATATGTTGCTATGTCTAAAACCTCGGGTACCGACCCACAAAACGTTTGTTGCTTCTTGCAACCATCCCAAGGTGTTTTGGTCAAGGGTCAATTTTCGCCATATGTAGCATATCCATCGACCATTTTTGTCTTGTCCATTGGGTTGTCTTTGGATGACCTTCGACGATTGGTTCGTGATAGATTGCAGTCATTTGAGCGTGCCTCCCTCAACACACACACACACAGATATGGTATATATATATTAATATACATAGATATAGATCATCTTCAAGTCACCAGGCCAGGTCTTCCCAGTTTCCCCCCAGATTCCAGCACCTCGCTAATCAAGCGGCCCTTTGTCACAAATTTGTAGCCAAGTTCGAGAGGTAAATTCATCTGAAGCAAGACCTGGATGGTGAGCCAACAGGTACCTGGGATTTCCTGGGTATCTGCGGATGGAACCTGCAATGAAAACAAACGATGATATGAACTATGAATATCAAGAGAACTATAGAATGGACTATAGAATAGAAGTAATTACATCAGTTTTTTTGCTGAACAAGGAATCCACTTCCTGCAATTTTTTTCATGTTTTATGGTTAAATCAATGGGTCCTCGGACCCATTAACGACACACAGTGTCCAGAATTCATCCTCGTGAAACCATGGCTGAAGTTCAACTGGCTGCCGAGTGCATCCCAGTGCCATGATGATCATGATGCAAAAGAAACGTGGGAAAAACGGGAAAAATGTGGTCTTCTGGTCTTCATACCCTTTGGTAATGACTAACATAGCTATGGAAAATCACCATGATTCATGGGAAAATCCACTATTTCTATGGTCATTTTCAATAGCTATGTTAGTCATTACCAGAGGGTATCCCTTCCTGTTGAACTGGTTGAACTGGCCCAGGCATCCCCAGGCAGCCGCGCGGCGCCCGGCATGCCGCGCGCCTCTTGCTGAAAGTCCCGGGCCAAACGATCCAAGGAGCTGTTGATTCGAATCCCTGGATGAGACACCCCATCCACCATCCTCGGCCAAACAATGTCCGCAGGCTATGACCATATCTATTCATAATTATTCTCCAGAGTTGCCCAAAAATTAAAGACCCAACATGTTCATACATATTCCAGCTGTTCTACCATGTTATACCATGTTATACCATGTTATACCATGTTATACCATGTTATACCATGTTATACAAGGATCTTCACGGTCAGTTGAACCTCTTCAGTCTCGCCGCGACGTCCAGTGGTTCTCCGCGCCAGGAAAATGCGTCCATCGATGGAAGAGACGTCAACGTCATCCTTTTGCAGGGTGAGCCGCCCATCCCTCAAAATTCCTTGAGCAAATCATATGGGTGTGTCTGAAAATGTTGTGTACCCCTAAACCCAATGGTTTTGCTGATCATTATCCCTATTTTTTATGGCTATTTGTTTGGGAATATACCCTATTTTCAGACAAACCCATATGTCAAGCTGGAAAGAAGTCGATGTTCAAAGATCTTCTCATTTCAGGAAAACATGTTCCAATCTCCAGGATGACTTTTATATGGTATTTCAATGTATGCCCGCCTGCAAACTAACATGCAGATCATTTTCCATGTCTACATTTATGTTAGTTTACCACACGGACTAGCAAAAGGGAAGAACCAAAGAACATTTGGAACTACCTACCCGTGGTGATGTGGCCGAGAGGGTCGATCATGCCAGCAATGGACCACATCTGTAGGATTCTTGAGGTGGACAATGATGTAACATGGCACTTGAAAACTTCAAGCAACACAACATCAAATCTAAGTTCCTTTGCTGAATTCACCAATCGTTTGATCGTTTAGCACTTTAGTACAGGCAGGCTGCGTTACCCCATCCTCACTGCTCCCAGAAATGTCCAACCCAAATCTACTTAGGCCTGCAACATCTAGCCTGAGGTCTGAAATTCTGAAATACCCTCCAAAACAGAATGACCAATTATCCCAACAACTTTAGCAAGTGGTATCCGACAAAAACGGGGCTTCCAAGTTTTGTGAGATACCGGGGCTAATTACGATCTAAAAAGATCAAACATGGCAAGGAACAAATCTCTATTTACTGTAGATTATTTTCCATTGCCATCTTTGATTTACCAGATATCTCTAAAATTGTTTTAAATAGATTTATAACTCTACCTTCACACCTGCCCCAGTTGTCTCCTCCAGCAGCTTGCCACGCAGCACCAGCCGCTGCTCCTCCACCGCGATCCCCGTGCGCTCCGCCAGCGCCCGCTTCAACGCCGCCAGCGTCGTTCCATCGTCGAGGTCCACATCGAGGGCGCGGGAGGCGATGGGATGCACTTGGAGACGCGGCATGCCGGGAACGGCACGGGAGAATGGCTGTGAAAAATGGGAGAAATGATAAAGATATCACCATATTTTAACCCATCATCATATATCATCAAATATTGTCATATATCTTTATATATATCAACCTATCTGATGGTTGTTTCAGTCAATATCACGATATATCAACTTGGATTGTTCCGTTGACCAAAACTGGTTGCTAATTATGAATCATCTGAATCCGTAGATTTTCCCAGTTTCGCCCGATGGGTTTTTTCAACGTTCCGTTGAACCAAGCCTACGTCAAGAAAACTCTTTAGAAACATAGAACACACAGAGAAATTTACACAGCTACCCTCTGGTAAACGTTTACATAACTATGGAAAATCCCCATTTTGACTGGGAAAATCAATTATAAATGGCAATGTTCAATAGCTATGTTAGTTTACCAGAGGGTAACTTTAGAAGATTTTAGAAGTATGATTCAAACAAAGGGAAAGACCTTGTCAATGCCTGCCGTATGTTTATCGGTCCCGATTTTAATCGCTGCAAGATGTTTCTTCAACGTGGAATAAACAATATCCCCCTTTGGATCTCTGGCCCATTCTGCCCGAGTGCATCCTAGTGCTGCTGTTTAGGTTGCTTGATGTCTCAAGTGGGCTGCATCAACTCACAAATCTCAACATGCGGCATATCCATTGATTCAAACATGGTTCAAACATGTGTGATTGTCCATCGACATGGGGCCCATGAGTCAGGTTCATGATAGGATCACATTGCTGAACACACCCGAATAGATTGGCTGTCGTCAAGGAACACAAACAGAAGTTTAATATTTATAATTTATAATTATTCATACCCCATAGGATCCATGTATGCTATATATATATATGTATATGTATATGGTAACATTTACCATCAATATACCCCAGTCATGTTAGCATATATACCAGCACCATGGATCCTATGGGCACGGGTTTATCAAGAAATTTTTGGCATCCGCAATTCCAATGGGAAAACTCGCGGGGTTTGAGTTTCGAATGTCAAGGCTTTGTCATAGAGTTTGGAAGATCAGTTTTCTCCCTTTGCCTGTGGGACATTGCACATGTTGCCTGTTCAGTTTGTCAGATTTTGCCGCCCCCTTTTTGTGACACCAGGAGCGGCAGGACCGCAGGGACAGTAGGTGGAGACCCACCTGTGGCCGGATTTCCGGATTCAGAAGGAAATCCCGTAGAAAACCTTGGAACAGAAATTGCTATCTATTTCTACAATGTGAGGCCCCCCAGTGATGTTAGTTGGCTTAGATTCGCCCCAGAAACTAGTTCGTTATTTGCGTGCCATAAACCATAGTTTATTGGAGTCATGTGCACCAACTTAGCTATCTTGGGGGCCTCACATTGTATCTATTAAGGTATGGTAAGGCACCAGCTGCGGCCAGCGTACCAGAAAGGTACAAAAACACAATTTTCCATGCATTCATGGAGAACACAAACACATTACATGACATATAATCCTCCACCAAGCTCCACACCAGAACAGTCTGGATGCCAACAAGACCATTGCAGACACCGTAGACACGTCCTGAGGCTTAGCGGCTAAACATGGCTATGGTGAAGTCATCCATGGAATCCCCTGTGAAAACCCCAACTGCTGGGACTTCTGGATGTGAGCTGCCGGAATAGGGATTTCATATGTGCGACGGTCAAAACTCAATTCATGTGGTGAGGTCATGGCATCGCTTCACAAGGCCCCCTATCGCGACACACAGTCCCAGCACCCTTTTCACCAACTAGGCAGAATCGCTGCTAGAAGAGGAGGATCCAGATCCAGATGAAGAATCGGATTTTTATTCCCCTTGCGATGGTATCTCCAGGGAAATTCAAACTTTTACGTGATCACCAAGGCTGACGTCGACAGCTTCAGTTAGACACCAGCCGGACTCACTGCAGGTCATCTGACCTCGGAGGCTGCCCTTGGCTTGTGTTGGCTTGTCTTGGCGTGTCTTGCCTGTGCTGCCTTGTTTCCGGCGCCCTTCTTTCTTCACCCCGCCTCCTTTGCAACCTAATACCACGCCACAATGAATCGGCAACTTCTCCCTAACAGGTAGACATGTGAACAAATCGCTGAGCAAATTGCGAATGCCTGTGAGCGTCTCTTTGGAACGCGGCAAAACTCTAGAAGCTACTGACGTGTGCAAATAGAAAACAAGTTGTATAGTTTCAAGTGACCATGTGGGGTACTCCCTAACTTCATGGATTTCAGGTATCGCTCTGGGTATCGAGGGGTATCGCTTCGGGCATCGCTACGGGGACCAGAAAATGTGTGATCTCAGGGGTATGTTTCAAGTGACA
>Ga0126342_10005126_pt1 | contig 22715 bp, 22 predicted proteins | sample Cyp1metagenome_FD_92528 | JGI IMG/M metagenome (GOLD analysis project Ga0126342, IMG submission 92528) | Coral microbial communities from Lord Howe Island, Old Settlement Bay, Australia - Cyphastrea 1 metagenome | ecosystem: Host-associated > Invertebrates > Cnidaria > Coral ...
ACCATTACATTACATACCATTACATTACATACCATTACATTACATACCATTACATTACATACCATTACATTACATACCATTACATTACATACCATTACATTACATACCATTACATTACATACACATACATTACATACATACATAACATACATACATAACATACATACATAACATACATACATTACATTACATACATTACATTACATACATTACATTACATACATACATAACATACATACATAACATACATACATAACATACATACATAACATACATACATAACATACATACATAACATACATACACAACATACATACATAACATACATACATAACATACATACATAACATACATACATACATACATACATACATACATACATACATACATACATGCATACATGCATACATACATACATTACATACATTACATACATACATTACATACATACATACATACATTACATTACATACATTCATACATACATTACATACATTCATACATACATTACATACATTACATACATTACATACATTACATACATTACATACATACATACATTACATACATACATACATTACATACATACATACATTACATACATACATTACATACATTACATTACATACATTACATTACATTACATTACATTACATTACATTACATTACATTACATTACATTACATTACATACATACATACATACACACACACATATATATATATATATATTTGTCGAAATATGTCTTTGCTAAATTCACATATTTCTGGGATGTGCTGGAAATCTGTTCGATAAATTTGACATCTGTTGGATATGTTTGAAGGACTCTCCTTATATATGCACTGTTAACAATGATTCATAGTTTCCGGTGGACCAGTGAGGCCGCTGATGTCGAACTTGGAGCCAGTCATTCCAACAAAAGTGAATCTAACAGAGTAATGTGGGCACCTCAAAAATAAACCTATATACCATTTGGGAAGGGTTTATACATCCCATTATGGTGATTTTGGGAATGGTTTATTGTTGGGCTTACTGCATTAGTGGATTGGGTTCATGCTTCCAAATAATGGGTAAGTATGTACTTCGCTAACGTTGCCAATAGACCACGACGTAATGTTAACAGCATCAACCGGCAATACCAATCCAGGGTCAATAAACACCATATTTATTTTTGAGGGGAGGTACTCCAATGAAATCAATACTTCATTATTATTTTGCAGCATAAATACGGCTTAATGGCTTAATAACTGCTCCAAATGAGTTCAGCAGCTATTGAACTATATGTGCTAAAGAATTATTTCTGGTAATCGCCCTTCACCAACAGAGTTTAGCCATCCGGGTTACAACAATATCAGCTTCATATCTTTCATCATCAGCGTTCACCGGAACCGCGGAAGGATTTCCGGTGTACTCACGCCTTTCCATGACATGTTGTTTTGCGAGTGACAATGCAGAAAAAAACGTTGAGCCTATAACATACAAGTCTTAGCAACGTAAAACAAAATATCGTAGCCTAAAACGAAAACGTTATAGTATATGTCCATATATTTCTTGGAATATTAACAATATTCGCCTTAAACGTAAGCAAACTTGAAATATATTGAAACATACATGACCAAGGCAATGTCCCTGACCCAAGGGCCATCATTTCAGCAGTGTCAAAGATCCGATCAACATGGTTGGACCATAGAAATTGTTCATGGATCATGATGATCCATAAAATACCCTCTGGTAATTTAACAGTTTGCTATTGAAAATGGCCATAGAAATAATGGATTTACCCAAAGGAAAAGGTGAAATAAAGTTTATATGTAAACGTTTACCAGAGGGTACTCCCAAAGAAAAATACACAGTATAGCACCCCATTAGTCATGAACCAACAATTCAATGTCCACGTGTTGGTTGAATGACTAATCAACCGTCATGTCTGGAATATACATATATGCAAAATATACACATGTATTATCGATATTAAATATATATGTAGTATTCTGTAATGTATATCATATCCACATTTGTTTTGTTTACACTATGGTATTCAAACGTGGCTGGAAAACCTGGAACAAAGGCAACTTTCTAGCTGGGAACATCATCAAATTATCCAGATGTTCCCATTGAAAACCCCCGTCTATATTCTATATCCATTTATATCGGATTTCCATGGATTTCCCATATTTTCCAATGTGAAGTTTTCCCATAGTTTCCCATGTTTTTCCTATGTTGTTTCCCATGTTGTTCCCATATTTTCCAATGTGTGTTCTTATAAGTGTTTCCCAAATTATTTAGATGTTCCAATGGTTTTCCTGTATTTTCCTGTGTTTCCTATATTTTCCCATGCTTTCCCCATATCTTTCCGAAACCATATGTTTCTGTGTTTCCCATTCATTGTTCATAGAGGATAGCCACGCTGACCTTTCACTCCCATCGCTCATCGCCCCGTTTTCCCAAAGTGGACCTCAGCGCCGTCCAGGAATTCGCGACCAGCTTTCGCCTGGAGGAACGAAACAGTCAATGGCTATATTATATAATATACTAATAACCATTAATTATTAATGTGGGTAAAACGATGTCATAAACCATCCCCAGAATCACCATAAATAGGTGGTATATACCATCAAACATGGGGTGGTTTACCATTAATTAAATATATATAATCATTATTCGCCAATATAGCTATTGTGTTTGGTTCATAATTGTATGATAATGGTTAAAATGCCCTATGGATCCAAACACCTCCTGAGAAGGTACTTAACCCCCCCACCAAAAAAAAAAACAAGCACTTCCTAAAAAGGTACTTGGATCGATAGGGATTATTATGAATCATTATCCACCATCATCAACCATTGTCAACCTATTGGCCATTCATGAACCACTACTCGAACATAACTATGGAACATCACAATCATTAAAGCTGCGTAAATCAACTATTTCTATGGCTATCTTAAATAGCTATGTTAGTTAGTTTTCCAGAGGGTATATAATATAAAAATAGTAGACATATCTATAGTCAATGGCTCTATCTACAATTATAGTTACATTATGGCTATATCTTTGGCTATATTTATGGATTGCCATCATGGATTTTAAGAGATATACCATCAATTTTCCATAGAATCTTAGAAGCCTATATTTATGGTATCAGAATTGTAGGAATGGCATTGTCATTGAGATAACCTATGGTTTTTTGTCGATTGTAGGATCCACGCAATTCTCAATAGTCCTATTTTATGGTTCTGTATGAAGTTGGAGGATTCTATGGCGATTTTGTTTCAGTACAGTCTATATGGCTAGTTTTTTTCATGGATTTGATCAGGAACTCAAGGGGGTGTAATGGGAAATTCTATGGTGCATTCATCCCTAGTGCTCCAAGTACCCCCTGAGAAGGTGTTTAAACGACCCCAAAAAACAACTCCAAATACAGTCTCAGAAGGTGTTTGGAGCTATAGGGAATATATACATTAATATACCATTTATGGATTTGTTGAATGGATTTGTTTGTGGAAATACTGTGGACATTTCAAGGATAATTCATGATCACCCGAAGGGAACTTTAACATAATTTATGGAATGGAAATTTCAACCATGGTTAATGCTAATTTTATTGCTATTGTCACGAACAAATGCGGTATAACATGATACACCCATCTTTATATAACCGATGAAGCATAAAGGAACAGTGTCCATCCGTAATGGTAAGCTGATGGAAAGCATCGTTCTATCCAGTAAAAATCATGGCATCATCATCTTACTATAGAAAAATGCCGATCTAGCATTATCTAGCATTATCTAGCATTATCATGCATTATCTAGCTATCTATATCCATTTGTCGATCTATCCATCTATCATGAACTATCGATCTATGAAAAAAAATGGATGCAAATGCATTCACCCCATCTGATCCCTCATGAAAACAAAGGTGTATGCTATGCCAATGCTATGCCTATGATCCAAGCAGTGAAGGGAGCAACATCTCAACGGATCGATTCATGAGGAAATTCAACGGAAAACACCCACGTTTGATGAACGGCAACCCCTGGTAATCCAGCATTGAATTTGAATTTCATGCTTTGTAGATGAACTATCTCTTCAACTTGACCATGGTATCTATCACCACATGGTTTTCTCACTAAAGAGCAGGGCTTTCCGGGATGTTTTCCTTGAAGCAGGTTTGAATTCACGTTCAGCCATGCAGTTTAAACCGTCGTCGAACATTTTCCATGATTTTTCCTATGATATACCAGTGATCTTTTTGCGGAGTTTGTCTCCCGTGCAAGCACTTCCGCTGACGGTGAGAGATTCCCCATGAGTCAATGCCAGAAATGGGGAACACCAAGCCGCAATCCATGACCACCTGTGGAAACAAATGGAGCCAATGATGCTTCGAATGAAGCCATCATCATGTCACAGCGATATGCACTGTCATGTCGTCCCATTGTTCTTACCATGTTTTTCTTGATACCGTAGCTACTTGGGCATTGCATCCCAGTTAGTACGTGGGCATTGCATCCCAGTTAGTAAGTAGGTGGTAACCATATGAGATAACTCCCTTATGTATGTTTATACAAAAATGTATTGTAGTACTGAAAAAATAAGTTGCTTGAAAATCATCAATTTAGTAGTGCTAAAACAACAACAACAACAACAACACCAACACCAACAGCAGCAGCAACAACAACAACAACAAACAACAAACAACAAACAACACACAACACACAACAAACAACAAACAACAAACAACAAACAACAAACAACCAACAACAACAACAACCACCAACAACCAACAACCAACAACCAACAACCAACAACCAACAACCAACAACCAACAACCAACAACCACAATAACAATAACAACAACAACAACAACAACAGCAGCAACAACAACAACAACAATAGTTTACTTGTTCCATCTTGTTGGGGATGACCCTATAGTATGTATATACATATATATATATATATATATGTGTGTATGTATGTGTGTGAGCATGTAGGTGCATTGTATTGTAGATAATTGTATACATACTGGATATATACAGTATATCATCAATGCCGATGCTGGCATCCCGGCATTGCTCGCCTCGGCGACGAACTGCTCCAGGATCATTTCCTGGCGACGGTTGCTGTAAGTTGGCTTCGAAAAATGATTGTCCACTTACAACTCGCCATCTTTCGAAAGCGTGGCTTCAACATGTTCAACTCCTTTCAATAAATAAATCAATATATATATATACTATAATTATGTCAGTGTGTATATATATATGTAATTATAAATAAATCTCACGATCTAAGACAAAACATCTGTGAACCCACTGAGCAGTTCCAGCCTTGGTATGCCGTGGTCATATCCGCATGCTTGCTGGTGATGTTCCCATCGGTGGTTAAAACCGCACTGGAAAACTGGAAGAAACCATGTACCCTCTGGTAATTTAACAGTTTGCTATTGAAAATTGCCATTTATAGTGGATTTACCCATTCAAAATTGTGATTTTCCATAGTTATGTTAGTTTACCAGAGGGTAGAATATGGTAGAACTCGAACAACAGAACAGCAAGGTGTTTCGAAATTGATGTGCCTTCTGCCACATCCTGGCCTTCATAAGCATCACTGATGGTAATTGATGACAATCTCCAAAAACTGGGGGCCAGTCATTCCAACAAAAGTGAACCAGAGAAATGTGGACTCCCCAAAAAATAAACCTATAATTATACCATTTGGTAAGGGTTTATACAATAACTGGTTGGTGGTATACCTACCCTTCTGAAAAAATATTAGTCAGTTGGGAAGGATTATCCCATGCATAGTATTATGGAAAATAATCGTGGTAAGAATTTATACAATAATAATCAATAATATATATCCCATTTAAGGTGATTTTGGGGATGGAAACTGCATCAATTCACCCAGCTTCCGACCCACCTTTCCCGAAACCCGCCGCCTGAGCCTCTGGGTCGTGATCCAACTCTTCTAAGACACCACGGGCATACCTGGCACCACACTCCAAGTACCAATCTTTAAAAAATGACTAGGAAAAATCTCAAAATGATTGAAGGTATATTGCATTTTTTCCACTAATTGGAGAGTCTAGGTAGATGTTTGGAGTTTAATTGAGTTTAATGAATGAATGGCTATTGTTGTTCGCACTCAATAAATGATCAGACTATATAGGCACCAATCGCTCCTCCATACGAATTTAACCGTTATCTTTTTTAGGACCGCTACGCAAGAGTGGCGGGAAAAAAAATTGAAAGTATTGTAAACAACACAAAATACATCAAAATACTACAAACAAGGAAGTACAAACGATTCTGATATCCAATGAAGGTGTTCTGTTACGTATCTTGTCAAGATGTTTCTGACAGGATGATTGGCCTTCAAGGGAGTGAAACAGTGTTCTCATATATCCAGCCCCAGCATTTGCAGTCTTGGGACATGAACCACAAAAAGTCTCTATAGTCTGCCGCGAACATCCATAGTTTGACCATGATTGATTCAGAACCCCATTGGAGGTTCGAATGACAGCAACCATGGAATGTCCCCACCTTCGGAAGGTGTCGAAGGGAACGGCCAGGCCCAAGTGGTCCAACTTGGTGCGGAAGAGTCGCTGGTACCTGGCTTACGTTCATCTCACTACAGATATCGCCACCATAAATCAGTTCTGACATATTCTGAGCCTTACCTCGGGGGCCCCCTTCCTGTATGGTCTATGTTTGTTGGAGGGAAGAGAAGTCTCGAGTGTCAACCCCGTATTCATAAACCCCTAAAATTGGTTGGATCCATGGTGGATCTATCCTAAGGCGCTTAATGGGTTACAAAGGCCTTAAACCTATATAGCCTACAAGGGCTTCGCATCTGCTTTCACGTGCCCAAAATCTTGACCCCCGGCGCACGTATCTCTGACATCCTGCAACTCCTTAGCGAAACAGGTTTGGGAAACCGGCTGGCCCTTGACATCGCGGAAATCCGCTTTTCCAGAATGGATCTTACTTTATATAAACTGATTTTTTTTTGAAGATTGGGGCTCCCGTCCGTACCCAGTCAGGGTCAGACTGTGGCCGGTCATTTCCCCATCTTTGAGGTCTGCAGTCTGCAGTGCAAATACCGTATTCATCGGGTTGGCTTAACAGCAAAATACCAGGAATCCATCGCTTTTACATGCTTTTACATGCTTTAACCATTCAATACTGCATTGTTTTTTTTGCGGTTTTCATGGTTTTCCCCTTCATCCAATTCAAAAATAATGATACACTCCCAGGCCCCATCTACCAAAAAGGATGAACCCAACCCTGCTTGGTTGTCAATAAAATGCCACTTTTATTTGGGCAATATAACTTCATAATCATATGTGGCATTTTATCTATGACATATCGTTATGATGGCACATATGCTATCCATCTATCACTTTGTCATTGCATATGTTCATAATCATTATTTTTGGCATATATGACATCTCTCTGGGTGTTCATATGTGCCATACGCTTGTTTAAATTCAACATATGTCTTTATCGATCTATTTACACTATGGCATGTGTTCCATTAAAATAGATCCTGGCACACCGACATTTGGCATTATTATCGGCCAGCCAGACTATATCGTACTATATATTTATTTATTTATATTTGTCTCACAAAATATATGTCGTTTATTACCCTCTGGTAGTTTAAGATTTCTACGGGAATCACCATTGCTTTTAATAATTTGCAGGGAAAATCCATGACACTTTTGTAGATCATCAAACGATCCAAAGACTCCTCCAGCGAGGTGCTACTGCCGCCTTGTCGTGATGGAGCATGGCAATGCGCACGTTCAACGTGATGAGTTCGCTTTCCTTCCGCGGACGTGGCACCAGTGCGATGTAGCAGGCGAGAGATCATGAATATGAGATATAGCCAGCAAATGATAAGAATCTCATTGCGATACAACTAACAAATAATTGGGATGGGGAACAAAGGGATTTGAATATTTTAGTCTGTTGGAATGTTTATAAATCAAAACAACATGTTATTCAAACAAACTAGAAGGATTTTAGGAAAACACATGTGAATTGAATGATTCAAGCAACAAGAAATGCGGTTCACTGGATCGATGTCAGAATACGCAGGAAACCTACATCACAGAAATAAGGTCCTCCAAACACGCATCTTGAGGAAATGTAGTGTTGAAATCTGCAGAATGTGTCCTCAACCAAATGTTTACATAATAGTCAGCAGGATTGCTTGGGAATGCATCTTCAAAAGCCAAGTAAAACATATATATGATTTTCCGGTATTCAAAATAAAGGTGGAATGCTCTGAGTTTGAGCAAGCACCGCATCATTGGCAGCGCTGATACATCATTGGCAGCCCTGGCAAATGTTCGTCATCGGAGTCATTCAGATCATTCATTCAAAGGGAAGGCTTAAACCATTACCCTCTGGTAAACTAACATAGAGATTGAACATGGTCCATTTGTAGATGAAAAACATTATGAATTTACCATTGACCATTGTTTCTAATGGTGATTTCCCAATGGCGGAAAACCAGGTACCAGGTACCAAAAATCCTCCTACAAGGTGGTCCCAGTTCAAATTTTGTCTATTTCAACCCGATTGATACTCAGGTTTTTTGTTGCCTCTGAACCCTAGTAATCAAGTTCTATATATTATATACACTTATATATATATACAATTAAAAAAAAAAACTGTTTACAATATTGATTGGTACATGAAATATTCCTGCAATATCCTCGGCCCAGAAACCGACCCAAACATCCCGGAAAAAACGATGGTCCACGCCTGCAGAAGGCCATCGTCATTCAAGTCATGCGCCTGGCATGGATGCTCATGGGCCCTATGGAGGTTTCCAATCCAGAACCCCCCATGGTTCATCCAGTCATTAGACCATATATTTTAGTTTAGTGTTGAAACAACAATGACGAAGGAAACCCGAAATTTAGTCAGGAAATGACTTAGGAAATTAAAAATATATAGTATATCATATCCGAGTGACGACATTTCATATAATGTTATATTAAATATATATATATGTTATCTAGTTCCCCCATGACTCAGGAAAACCCTAGGCCGTTTCGCCGTTGAGCTCTCGGGCGAGATGCTTCAGGAACTGGACCACTGCTTCAGACCCAAAGCTAGGATTCAAATCTGGGTTGTTTCTATTCACAAAAAATAATCTTGATAAAGTATTATCCAAAGATATAATAAGTGATATTCCAGATGTTCCAAGTCACATAGATCCAGTATTGTTGGATTGAACTATATAGGCTCCCCCTTGAATTCAGTATAATTCAGTGATATGGCTAGGACCTGATCACCATCACCATCCCTCCGTCCCTCCACCATCCAAATTGGCACCTTGAAAAGCTCCAAAGTTAGCTCCTCAAGCCTAGACGGTCCACCGGGATGGCCAAATAGGTGTCACGTCACGTCCAACCGGAAAGCTACGGTTGGAAATCATATGTTTTCATATGTCTTCATGAAATCTCCAAGAAACATGGCTTAGATTTCTATCGGGAAGTCATGTTGGGGACAGAAACAAACACGACACGCTGCCAGCCATGGCACCTTTCGACATCGATTTCTTCCGCTTCTTTCGCATACTTGTCCTGACTTTTTTGGAGAGCCATGTCGCCGGCGGACTGAAGATCTGGCATGCTTTGGATCCAATGCAAAAACCATATATGTCAACAATGATTTTACCCTCTGGTAAACGTTTACATAACTATGGAAAATCACCAATTTGTTATGGGTAAATCAACTATGTCTATGGCCATGTTCAATAGCAAACTGTTAAATTACCAGAGGGTACCAAAAATGAATGGTACCTAAGTCGAAGCCAACAATCCGAGGCTAATTGGGTTTCTTAACTGTCACTGAAAAATTGTCACGTGGTACTTTTCAAGTTTGGTGACACCACAACCCCGTTATGTATTTACCATTATATTAACCATTATTAACTATTAACCATTATTAACCAATATAAACCATTATTACCCATTATTAACCAAATATAAACCATTATTAACCAGTATTAACCAATATAAACCATTATTAACAATTATTAACCAAATATAAACCATTATTAACCAGTATTAACCAATATAAACCATTATTAACCAGTATTAACCAATATAAACCATTATTAACCAGTATTAACCAATATAAACCATTATTAACAATTATTAACCAAATATAAACCATTATTAACCAGTATTAACCATTATTAACCAGTATTAACCAATATAAACCATTATTAACAATTATTAACCAAATATAAACCATTATTAACCATTATTAACCAAATATAAACCATTATTAACCAGTATTAACCAAATATAAACCATTATTAACAATTATTAACCAAATATAAACCATTATTAACCAGTATTAACCAATATAAACCATTATTAACCAATATTAACCATTGTTAACCAATATTAACCTTTATTAACCAGTATTAACCGCATTCTCTGACCCCAGCTCCTTGGCTCTTCGCTTTTTCTTGATCGGTGCCTGGCGACGAGTCAGACGGTGACCTTGAAGCATCTAAGTTGAACGGCCATTTTGCCGTTCTCCCCCGAACGTGGCAAAACAAATGCCCTCCAAAAATGTCCAAAAATAGGTATAATATGCTATAAGTATAGTAGATTAACTATGTAAAAACTAGCCATCTAAATGGTTAGCATCTTAGTAAATACCAAAAACGATGTCCATCTATCGCAAAAAACTAAGTTACACTAAAGTCACTAAAGTATACTACAGTAACCATCCAAGATTGACCCAGACAATTTCAGGCAACTTTTGCCCACCTTGCCCATCCCCACGCGTACCTGTCTGGTATCGAGGCAAAAAATCCAATCAGCAGCATCCACGGTGTTGCAAACAGCACAGCTCGCAAATGCACCTTCTATGAGCCCGATGTTTTTCCAGATGGGACCCTTGGACGAGGGTCCATGCTGTTGATAGGAAAAAAAGCCGAGCTCGGGAACATCATTTTGTGAGCTTGGGGAAGTGCTAAAATCGAAGTCCAAATATCCCTGAGGTGTCGAAACAATACATTGATTTGAGATGATTTGAGGTTCCCACAATGTACCCTTCAGAAATACCAGACACATGCTTCACTGCCTTGATTGTCATGAGTGTCACCCTTGTGCCGTTCCTATATGTTTCTGGTTGACAGGGGATCTCATTGAGAAATTTCAGGTTGAACTATCCTGAATTGAAGGTCCTTATATCATTGGATTGGTTTACGGGAACATCTACAGGAAACCGCCATATTTAATGGGTAAGATCCATTTTTTTCCTGTAGATTTTCCCTTCGACCACTTTAATGATTATAGCAACATATCCACCCAACAATTGCCACATCACCTTGAGCGATATTGGCAGAACACAGGTTGGCGCCCATCGTCCTCGCATGAGACAAGTGGAAACCAACATAAAGAATTTGCAAAGTTATGTTTCCCCAGTAAATATCCATGAGTCATTGCACGCTTGGGCTGCTTGGGGCTTATATCACAGTAGGTTTCATCCCTGGTGATAAGTGTAACAAGTAGTCATATTATGTTATATTTATTTATATTAATCCATGTCTAACTGGTTTACAACCTATACTGAGTGGGATAAACCCACATTCCAAGCTACTTTGTAATTGCTTTGTACATCGCTTTTGTTTTTTGACCCAGTCTGGGAAAAGAGGGTTATCATCCCAAACGGGGTCCAAAATTACACCTCTCAAAACTAGCATGGAACAGAAAAAATCCATCGAATTCCAATGGGACAATCGTTTCAAACGCCTTGGGCCTGGCTGCTCCCATGTTAGTCTGCAGGGATCTGCAGGGGGCTTCCCCATCTGGGTCAAGATTCCAAGGGCCCGCCTGTGCGAGGGCTGCCAGCTGCCAGCTGCAGTTTCTTGAGCTCCAAATGGCGGGATCGTCTTCAAAATTGGCACAGTGTTCAGCGGCAATCATGGAAACGGATGCAACTAAGAACTGCTTTGAAACTATAAACTGCCAAACAAAACCATAGTGCTCTTTTCATCTCTTTTCATCTCCTTTCATCTCTGTTCATCTCGTTTCATCTCTTTTCATCTCTTTTCATCTCTTTTGATCTCGTTTCATCTCTTTTCATCCCTTTTCATCTCTTTTCATCTCTCAACATCTTTTGCTTCAGGCCGGGTGCTGACATAACTTTCTTGGGCGCCCAACCGTACGCCCGACCCAAAGTTAATCAACGTTAATATGGTGCAGGTAATTAGGGGGTTTCCGAAGTTTGTATATTTTTATTTATTTATTTATCTATTTATTTATTTATTTATATTTAAATGTATATATATATAGACATAGGTGTATATATATATATATGTGTAGATATGTAATACACATATATATATATATACATATAAATTGTATGTATATATATATATATAAATATCATTATATATCACACACACATAATTCGTTTAGGGGCGTGGAAACTCATCCAACTTTTTGATCATTTCCAGTCTGGGACATCTATTCATTCTCCATCCCGGGTGAACGGCATCAGCGAGTTTTCCAGTGCTTTTCTCTCCACCTTCAATGGAACCAAGGGAAAGATTACAGAAACATTCCCTATTATTTGTAGAACAACAGTTAAAACAGGTACTATATTAATAAATAATCAACATATGGAATCAATGTAGTACAACAGTTGGAAACAATTGGTTTTCTCCAAATGTTCGCTCAAACCGATTCTGGCATAGCTGCGCTGGCATATTTTGGTGCCACAACCACTGCTCCAACCCAGTGCATACAAGGCAAAGCAGCGACACAGCAACCGCCTGGGATCTCTGTGTGGCAGTGGTCACTATGCCAATCTTAAATACCGTCTGGTAATCAAAGGTAATGGAAAGCCCCCGATGAATGGACATTCAAATGGGAAAACTCTCAAGAAATTTGCATTTTTCCATTGCCATGCTTGACAGAGGGTATCACGCAAGGAAATGTAAACCCCTTCACCCAAACATCTGGTTGAGCATTGGATCTGCTATGATCTCTTCATTTTAGGATATGGAGGCATGTTGTTTTGCAGGGAAGGCGCATGACTTTTTGGGTTTGTCTGGAAACTGGAAACACCTCAATTTATGGCAACTTGAATGGGGGGCTGTAATGGGCTGTAGAGTTTGGGATCTCCAAATTTTGATTGTTTTCCGACAGGAGAAGCTCAGGAACACGGCCATTCGCAATGAAACGAACCCGTCCCATCTTCCATGCTCTTTTAGGAGTGAGCCGTCAACGATATGATTAGATTCAAATATGGTTACTTACCGTCTGGTAAACTAACATAGCTGTTGAAAATCACAATTTTTAGTGGGTAAATCAACTATGTCTATATGGCCATGTTCAATAGCAAACTGTTAAATTACCAGAGGGTAATGACTAGACGAGACTTCCATCGGGATTCACAGATATTCCCCATCCCATCCACAAGGCACCGACGCTCTCAAGGCGCCTCTCATTCTCTCTCGTAGAGTGGCCCGAAGGCGCCACCTGCCGCTGAAGGTGATGAGAATTTCAATCAACCCAGACGTCTCTAATTACCCCAAAAAGCAGGACCTTGTTCCGGAACCATCAGCATTTCCACACCGTTGAAAGCGATTTGGATCGATTTGGTGCTATGGTTAGCAGCGCGCCTCCTGGCTTGCGCTTCTCGAACCAAGCCCAAATCCTAGGAGCGCCGACATATCCGACATGCCCAGCTCAGCTCGAGGAAAAAACCCGAGCCCCAGGCGCGAACAGGAAAGGAACACCAAGTGATCCCACAAAGCTACCTGGCCATCGCCACTGAGCCACCGACTGTACCATCAAACCAGGAATCTCTGGCCCAACTTTGTGTTTTATATTGTTTTTTATATTAAAGTATCTTAAAGTCATACATTTTACATATATGTACTACATTGGGCTACCATGGTTTTGTATAACATATCAGTGTTAATCAAACATCTTGCTCCAGCATTCGTCGATTTTTACATGCAAACATGGGGCCGGCCTGTGATCATGGCAGCAGGATCAATGGGGTATTCGATCTTGGGCGGCAATGCTACGAACGTCACCTGTGAGGTGTTGGATGAAGCCCTGTCTGAAATTGGGGTATATACCGTATACCCCGAAAACTGGTTTAAACATGTTTAAACTGCTCATGTTCAGCTATAGAACAATAATTACAAACATAATAATTAAGCAGTTGGATTATATTGGATTTAGGGATGCCCTGCTTCAGACAAACCCACTCACAAGGATCCCACTTTTTTGTGGGGGGTGGGAAGGATATGTGTCACCCACGATCTTGCACGGCGTCCTAGCGGTTTTCAACAAGAAAAGTCCATGATTCGGTCTGTGGCATCAGCATCAGCGAAAAACAAATCCCGCCATAGCGATTTGGCACAGGGATGCACAGGGGATTTCAGAGCTATGCATTTAGCAGATCGACTTGGGAAACTCTGCATCAGGATGACGCAAAATTGGCTTGGAATGGCGCAAGCAAGCTGTGGATGCATTTGGGTAAATTTGGGTAAATTTGCGGGTTCCACCTGCTCCACTACGGAAGAATATGGAAGAATATACAATGATGTACACCTCCTACATGGTCCTACAATGCTCCCATGGCCCATATCCCAAGGTGCCAACATTCTCATTTTGAAGCCTCCGGCTGCCTGTCTTGCCTCGGCACTTGTTGACATGCGCTGCATCATTTGGTTCGTCTCAAAAGGGATTACCCAAAAAACGTTTGCCGTTTTGGGAGTCCTCCCCGGTGCTGCAATCATCCCAGCTGTGGCGTATGGCTGACAATTCATATAAATTTCTATAGTAGCGCCCAGATGTTAAAAGTATAGATCGCTGTTTAAAGTCAGATTTTAGTTTTGTATCTTTGCTGCGGTTGCTGAGTGATCGCTCTATGTGTATATATATATATGCGTGTGTGAATAAATGTCATATAACACTTAAAGCTCTAAATTGGGCCAAGCATTTCCCTTTGATGTCGCAGCTATTGGTTCCCAACACAACGGCAATCCGCATGGCGCTTGCCTTGGGGATCCTTGAGATAACGTCACACCATTCAAAGTTCCAACGCCGAGCGGTAAGGGATAGGTTAGACACAACTAGATTTATTTTGTTGGGTGTTTGAAGCAAACTCGTTGAGAAACCAATGGCCAGGGCCAGGGGCAGCCTAGTCTCGAATTTTATTTAGCGGTAGTGTCTTGGCAGCTCACCAACGTTTGAGAAGATCATTTCAGGAAAAATGACCATACAAATCACCGCAAACCCCCAAAACAAATCCAAAACCAAAATCCGAATCTAAAACATTGAAAAAACAGTGATCAACTACCCTATGGATCCAGCTGTACCTTCCCCATGTAAGTGCTTGAGGTATGATTTGGGAGGTATGATGTACCTTCTCAGGAGTTTGGATCCATAGGGCTACTTTTCTCTCTCTTTTGGTTGGCTGGTGATGGTCACCAACATTGTCCCCTTGAATCGTCCAAGGTACCGCCTTGGGCGGCGACAATCAGCACCTGTCATGGGAAGGGTTACTTGGGATTTGCTAAGCTGCTATGATGTTGGAAGTGGAAGGAACCACGATACCTATAGGGAATCTACATAGGGAATATATTATGCATATATTATATCGCTCTCTCTCTCTCTCCATCGCCTTCAATACATATTCTGCATTGTTTGGTGGTACTTCAAGCACATCCAAGAATACGCTCCGTTCAACACATAGCAAACTGGAGAATCCCCGAACTAAATGGAGGTTTATAGCTGGGAGAATCAGCTACAAATTAAGGATGTTCCAGTGACATGTTTGTTTACCGCAAGGTAGATGGTACCGACCATCCGGTAATCAAACATGGCAGTAAATAATTTATGAACATTCCCCATTTATATATATATATATTGTTCGGATATGTTCGATCATGTTCCTATTCAGATGCCCATTTAGTTCGGGGAATTCCAACCTTGTCATGTTTGACTGCCGGATGGTACAGTTAGCATTATTAAAATCCAATAGAATCCATGTGTTCGGCCATGTTGTCCCCATATCCTCTTTATGCTATGACATGATATAACCATTCTAGCGTCTATTACGCTTGGGCGTCGCCCTCTGGTAATCAATCGTGGCAGTTGAAAATCCACCATTCATAGTTGATTTTCCCATGAACACCTCCATGTTATAGGGGATTTTATAACCAGCTAATACCAGCTACATTTGATTACCAGAGGCTATATCAGGCATAGTATATCTCCCCATTCTTGGGCGGTCACGGTTCCAGATTCTCAAAAAAAAAACAGGCCGCGCAAGGACGATGTAGAGGGCATATCGCAACCTTCGCCACGCCTGCGGACATGTGCCATGCTGATGGCACGTGGTGATGTGGCAACCTGTGGTAACGTGACATGGCTGGCTGTTCAATTCTAGCCAACCTCGAAAGAAAGATATTACACCATCTCCAATTGTGCAAGGATTCGGAATGGCTGATGTTCCTTGGTTTTCCAGCCCAATGTTTTTGCAGAAATGGGTGGTAGAAACCATGTAGAAACCATTCCGAAGCCAGGGGTCTCATTATTCCTATAATGAGCTGCTGAGGATAGGGGAGGATCGGTAGCACGAAAGCCTGAAACCTGCCAGAGACCTGCAACATGTTTTGGGAGATGGACATGACATCGCACTCTCTGCGCCTCTTGGTATATGTTTTTTGGCAACACCAGGCGTCTAGACTCATTCCCTGAGAACGGTGGACCTGATTGGGTTTGTCTGAACATGGGGTATGCCTAAAATCCTACCAGTATGGATGATCTTCATAATTATCTTCATATTCTCATTCAACACAACTAAACGTTGATTTAGATGTTGTTTCTCCTATTCAATTTGCAATTTTTGGAGCTAACCAACTTCCAGAAGCCCTAAGGAATTGGATCTTGCAGGCGCCTCCGCCATGTGAGGCAGTTCTTCGCGCTTTTTGAGCCCAAAGATGGGGGACAGGTAAGGCGAATGTGACGTCCAACAAAGGTGGAAGACCCATGGTCACCATGGTCCCTAGACATCAATCATGAATAATCAACATAATGGCTACATAAGGTCAGTCTCCATATATATCTCCATATTATAATTCCATGAAGTGTCCTTATACTTATAAATCCAGCCTGCTCCTCTTAAATTGCACTGCGCCATTCATGGATGCTTCTCAAGTCATTTGCGAGGAGACTGGTTCCTCGGCGGCTTCAATGATCGAAGAGGTTTTCCGAAAGCAGAATTCCTAGAAATCAACCACACGCCGCTGTGGGTTTCAAGCCATTGGCATGCTTCAACCGACAGTGGATTTGAAAATTTTACAGGAAGTATCTCCACCCAATGGTGATATCCAAACATAGACTCAGTCCATACAACTGCCAGAATATTGAACCGTATTCAACCCCACTTGAATCATTTTGAACCCCATATATACCCAGTTTCTCCCCACAATTTCCCGTGAATGGCCCCTGATAAATCCATAACTTTTATGGTGTTGTACCGCCATTTTTTGGTGGTGGTGGGCTATCGCATTTTGCACTCCCATTTCAAACGCTCCAACACCAAATCCGTTTTGAGTGCTCCGCGCTGACCTCCCATTTCTTTTGCGCCGTTGGACCTTCCAATAGCTCCCTCCGCACACGCTTGGGCAAGAACTGCAGAGCCTCGCCGCGGGCACAATCGACAATTCATCAATATGGCGTTACCCCCAAATGATCCAACACTAGATCATTTCAGTGTTGAAACAACCATGGTGACTTGGGGATCCACCATTTTAAGAGCCCCCCCCATGAACGCGGGTTCATACATGCAATGCCGCCAACCGTGGGAACAGGAACTATCAAAGTGGAACAAATTGGAGATCCGCAAGAATGAGACCGGAAAGCTTCAAATAGCAAGAAACCAACACCATCGCCAACATATCGACAAATCAAGGGATATGAAATAAATAGTCCCATCCCATCAGTAAATTTGTGAATAAATATTCCCAGCTGTGAAGCACAAACACAGGTTGGTCACTCTGTCTGTGGCATATAATCACCGGTCATCACCATATGAGGAGCCGAATTTGACCGGAAGTACGTGTACATTCTGGCCACGAGACCCCAATTTGAAGCGTTGCAGTAATTCTTCCTGAAAATACTTGGTGGCTCATCCCACTTAGTAAGTGGGTTATAACCCCAGTTATAAATGGGATAAGTAAGGTTAATACACTTATAACTGGGGTGAGCCACCAAGTATCAGTCAGGTGAGTGACCAGGTGTGTTCGAACGAGATTTCCACACTGTTTGATGGCTCGAGCTTTGAGATACAGAACCAGATCCGCTTTCCAGAGGACAACATCGTCCCTCAACGGTTTGCCAATGGGAGAACTACTAAATGGATCTCAATAGTGGTAGACCCAAATTATATAAGACATTACACATTGGATCCATGTATGCTATATATGGTAACATTTAGCATATTTTACCATCAATATACCCCAAATGTTAGCATATATACCATACATGGATCCTATGGGTTATAAGACAGCCCCATGTTTCCAAGGGGCAGCCATGTTGGCTGCCATGTACCTCAACTGATGCTTTTTTCCCCGCCTTGAAGCGTTGAGAACCAAAGAGAGCACGCGGCTCCCAGCCTTCCGGCGCGGCAGTGGTCAGCAAGTGCAAATCCCCAGGGAAGGGGTGCAAAGCGACCTGCGGCAGCATGGAGGAAATGCTGATCCATTTGAGATGGTCCTCCTTTGGAAATTTCATCTGGTTGGTGGTTGAGCCCTACCCCTCTGAAAAATGATGGAGTTCGTCAATGGGAAGGATGACATCCCATAACATGTTCCAAACCACCAGTCATGGTTCTTTTCTTCTCCAGCCCTAAAATTGAGGTCTATGAAGTTGGCTTTGTCATGGTTTGTCGCAGTCCACATTCGTGAATCTGGTCTTGGGCCAGAGCCAAATGCCCCAAAGCTGGAGGGTGGAGGAAAAGCGGGCAACATCTGGATTGTTGGCCCCGTAGACACACACAGATGTATATATATATATATAATATTAATATATATATATAATATTAATATATATATAGAGTGTATATATACATATGTACATATATATATATACACACATATATATATATATATTTAATACATATCATAGACAATACGTATCTATCTGTCCATACCATGAAGATTCACCAGGGACATGTCTGGGGCCAAGCAAAAAATATCTGAGTGCGTGGTCATGGGACTCAACTGAAAGGAAACAACTTCCTACAATGTCCATATATATATATATGTATATATATATTATATTGATATTGATATTGGAACATATCTTAAGGGGATGGGTAAATAATTGTGCATCCTCACTTTTGAAATCCACAGCCATTCTCAGCAAACTTTCGTGGAATCGTCATGAACTATCTCAGCATCGGATTGATAAACAAAACAACAAATCTAATTGTGGGAAACCCATCATGATTGAATATAACATTAAATAATATATAACCCATATGCTCCATGTATGGTATATTTACCTACATTTGGGTGATTTTTAGGGCAAATGTTGGTAAGTATTCCATACATGGAGCATCTGGGTAATATAAATGTATAACACCACATTCTGCTACCGGCTGTATTTAAATGATCATCCAGCCCAGGAATTTTTCCAGTACTCCCGGCCACGACTTCGCCGAAGGAGTTGGGCTCTGAGAGGCCGCAAATGGCCGTCTTCGGAATCCTTGGCCAATTTCGGGGAGAGTCGCACAGAGATTTCTGGGGACATTCAGCAGATTGGATGTGTGAAATAGGTGATGGCTGGTTTTTTTGTCTAAGCGCAACCAAACCAAACAAAAAATATCGTACCCAACACACCGAGGTGTACTCTGTAGGAAATCGGTGTCAAAGACACGAGCGTCTCTCGGGTTTTTTCCAGGTTCAGATCTCAGCCTCCACACTCCGGTGTCATCAAACATGGCTTACTGGAACATCCAGCATTTATAGTTGATTTCCCAGCGGAAAAAAAACATCTATTTATGTGGGATTTTCCAGCTTGCTATGATTGGACATTGGATAATACTATTACCATAATGTCCTGGCAAATCCTTATGGAAATCAACTATAAATGATAGCCAGGACATTACATACTATGGTATAGCCAGCTTTTATGCCTTCACCATTATGTTTGACTAGTGGAGGGTAATTCGAATGTTTCCCACGACATTACGGTTGGCTCTTGTTGGCTCCTTGCATGAGGTGACAAATGCAGAAGCATCAGAACAACACCACAGGACCTGACAGACCTGACACAAGGCCTCCATCTTACTAAGGCCATTTGGCGATAATTCTCTCAGTGACTAATATGGTAAACCATGGTAAACCCAAGGCTATGAACCTATACCATTTGGAGATGTTTATACAACCCATCAAAATGATGGTGACTTGAGGATTGTTTGTTTATGGCAGTGGTTTTACCACACTATCCCGTGTTTTTCTGTCAATGGCCGGACACCGCCCAGGAACTTCCAATCGCGTAGAAATCGTCGGGCGGCAGCACGGGTCGTTCCTGGCGGCCCGGCGCGGCATCCTATGGCACCCCATGTCACACGGAAACAACAGCCACATAGTGCCACGATGAATAGCAATAGGATAAAATGTTCAACTGGTTGGTGGTATACCATGGTATACCTACCCCTTTGAAAAATGATGGACTTCGGTCAGTTGGAATGATTATTCCCAATATATGGAAAGTCATAAAATTCCATGGTTCCAAAGCACCAAGCAGTCAAGAATTGCCCATCTTGTTAGCTCGGATCTGGGATCCCAAAATAAAGCACCGCATGCTACCCAAGGTCTCTACCGCCCGTCATTCCATATGATTTATCCAAACAAAAGGATGCAAAAGGTGCATGTGTTTGTTTTTTTCCCATCTAAATGCCCATCCCATGCCTGCCAAGTGTCCCTTCTCTGCTTCCTCTGCTTCCACAGTGGCCTCTGCTGCCTCCTCCCCAGAAAGCGCGACAGGGGCTGTGTCCGCTGCCTTCTGGGCTTGGGCTTCGGCTGTGGCCGGGGCTTCATCTTTGGAAGCATCCAAGGGAAGCTTTTCCTGGGCCTGCTGAGCACACTCCTCGTGCAGGACGAGGTGAGAACGGTTGGCTCATGATCTGTTCCATGTCCCTTCTGTGGGTATACAGTGAAGCATGTCATGGTTTCAGGAGCAGTCATCTGGCTGGTCCCCCACACTGTTCCCAGCTTGGGCAAGAACAGAAGCTGTTCACATGCCAAAAGCACCAACTATCTGTGAATGGAGCTCACTTGAAGGCAGCAAACTGGCTCACAACTTCGACATCACCATAAATGGTATCTTGCCCAAAAGGCCATATGGATCGTCTTGGAGATGGAACATGGTAACACATATCATATCAACGTCAGATCAATCTTCATAACTATTCAAAAGTCTGAGGGAAATATGAGAAAATAATGGAACATATGGTTTCCACAGTGAGTTTTGGGAGTTTTCCCTAAGTGCTCCCATGCTGGTCCTGGCTTTCCATCCGGCAAATCTCCTGTGAAGGAGACGATTCCTCACCTTGCGATGCACTGCTACAATCCTCGCTCTCTCCTTCGGCTCGTTTCAACTTCAGCACGTGGGTCGCTGGATAGGTTTGAACATTGTGAAACCAGCAGAATATAGGGGCTGAATATCTTCCCCTAAACCAAGTCCGGCAAAGGAGAACATAGAAGAACCATCGTAAACTAGGACTTAAACTGGGACCGGGGATCATTTCAGCTGCCGGAACTCAGAAAAAACACGTACGAAAACGACGTCATCATCAAGCACTTTGATTTGGGATGCCATACATGGCTCTCATGGGCGGATCAATACGTGAGATGCTAGAAACTCCAGGGCAGAAGCATGCTGGAACGGCTAGTTCGGCGAGTTGTGCTTGGTGATCGGCTCCATCATGTAATCATCGTTCGAAACCCAAGAACTACTGTAAATAGTACCCTCTGGTTATTTGACATAGCCATGGTATAGATGGCCCATTTATAGATGGTTTACCTGGGTTTACCTGTTAAACATTGTGATTTTCCATGGCTATGTTAAATAACCAAATGGTATAAACAACGATGACCACATTGTGACCCGTGACATGCCTGTCACGGTGGTTTTCTAGAAAAGCAGCTTTCCCGTTGTGACGACTGGCAACTACGCTAATAAAATTAGGGACCATCTAACATTCAAAATTGTCAAACAGTGTGCCTGAACAGCACAATCTTTCATCTTTGAAAGTACCATCTGCATCATCTTTGAAAGTTCAATGGCATGGACATCTCAAAATAGTCAAATGTGTGTGTGTGTAACATCTAAATAGATGTAAAACTTCTCTCGTTTTCTTCCTTCTGTCCTCTCCCTTTCTAATTATAATACCAATGCAGGGGGCACGGCGCCATTTGTCCTAGCCGTGCCAACGAAGCTGTGGACATTTGGTGGATGAGATACTGGACGCGGTATCTTGTATCTGCATGTGGTGATTCTATCCGTCTCGCCACGAAATGGAACCGTAGTGACGCACCTGGATGCTGTTGCATAGCTGGTGGTCACATCATTTGGTGATTCTGTCCGTCTCGCCAAGAAAAAGGAACCGTAGTGACGCACCTGGATGCTGTTGCATAGCTGGTG
>Ga0126342_10005127_pt1 | contig 22711 bp, 24 predicted proteins | sample Cyp1metagenome_FD_92528 | JGI IMG/M metagenome (GOLD analysis project Ga0126342, IMG submission 92528) | Coral microbial communities from Lord Howe Island, Old Settlement Bay, Australia - Cyphastrea 1 metagenome | ecosystem: Host-associated > Invertebrates > Cnidaria > Coral ...
CCTCATCATCAACATCATCCATCGTAACTAACTGCCAGGATAACTACAATTTACTGGTAGTCATTGACATGATTAGATGAATGGTTGTGATGATTTGACGATTGGGTCATTGACATCGTAACTAATCAAGTCATTGACATTGCAAAGGCAATGAATGTCAATGACACAAATTAGATGATGATGACAGTGTCATTGACATTCATTGGCTTCAACGCCCGTTCCACGACGCCGCAAGTGTTCATCAGTTCCCTCCAGTGGGTTCACATCCTCGACTTTCAGGACTGCCCAGTTGTGAGTTGTGTGTGAACATCGTCATGACATGTCGTATTCTAAAATTATTTGAGCAAACATTATGAGGTTTGGTTGGCCAACTTACTTTTGAACCCTGTGCAGGATGACGCTGCACGTGGCAGCTTTGCTCTTCCCTGGTTGGCTCCTCAGACATGAACTCAAGGTTTCCAGTGCCACAATTGTGATTCTGAGATCAGATGTGTATAGTAGTTGGCATTGACAGCAACGATCTGAGATATTGCCATCATTGCAGCGCAATTGATGGGTCGGAACCTCACTGACCTGGAGGAGATGACATCAGTAGATTTCGCTGACAAGTGATTGACTGAACATTCAATTTTATTTATTTCCACCGTTTTTCCAACATTCCAGGAGGAACGAGCTCATTCGTTGATCCAAATGATGGTGGAGGGCGCAGGCACATGCAAACACTGCAAACAATCCAAACAATGCAAATCTTCCAGACAGAGTGAGGCACAAGCCTTGACATCACGCTTGAGTTTGGGCCTCAAATGCAAATTGTCATTGACTTTTGAATGCAGTGTCATTGACATTGAAATAATTAAAATTAAACTTCAGTCACTGACAGCAACTAGTTTTAATAGTAACTCTGTCACTGACATCATCATGATTCGTGTACTTTTATCAGGTTGAAAGAAGGACTTGCGAAGGCAGTTTGTCTTCTGATGGAGCTCCGGTCAATGACAACGTTGTATCAGCGTGCTTTGCCTTAGCACTGAGTGTTTACTGTCAGAAGCAGCAGCTGTCATAGTATGTGAACAAGGCGGTGTGACTCGTGACCTTGTGGCAAACAACTCCGAGCATTGTCCAGCGCTCGGCATTGCCGTCGTTGATTTGTTGACTTTAGACTGTTTCGAACTTGAGTGCAGCAAGTCTACTGGTCACATTCCTCCCATCTGTTAGTGCCATTTGGCATCTTAGGCTCAGTCTCCAAAGCTGGAATCTCAGCAATCTTGCACCTGAGTCTCTCATTTCTTGAACCAGCTTGCAGATGTCATGGCCATTGTCACACATTCAATTGTTTATCAACATTGACCTTCACTTGCATAGTGACCGCAGCTGCGTTCATATGTGTTCATAGTGACTTGCATTGCAACTCAAACAGTCGTAATCTGAATAAACAAATTGATGTCAGATTGTCACACGACCACTGACTGGGATTCAAAAATTGATGGTTTCAACCACAGACGCCTGTCAAGATCAGCTGACATGAATTTGACATAGTCTTAGTGCTGGCCATGACCAAGAGACGTTGGCAACAGGGTGACGATGGCAGTGATGAAGAGTGGGATGCAGGTGAAATCCAGCGGCTGCAGCGGCAGGACTCTTGTCCCTGATCGTGGATCAAATCTTTACTTGAATCAAATCCTTCACTGTCGTTTGCGACACAGTTAGTGCTTGTTACTGTGTCATCATCACAAATTGTCATTGACTCCTTTACCATGGCTGACTCAGGTGAGCCAAAAACTTGGTCCAGGCGGTGCCAGGTCGTCGTGGCCAGAAAGGGTGCTCATTGTTGGATGGGCTGCTAAGGAATGGTGGGACAATCCGATTGAAGCTGTGATGGACAGAACGGAACCGGCACAGTTCCACAACTTGGCCCAGTCCCTGAGAGTGAATGTTCCAGTGAAACAGCTACTTTGCTGAAGCTGCAGCTGTCTTCAGTTTGTTGATGTCCATGATGCCTTCACCTAAACCTGAATTTAACAAATTTGTTTGTTATTTTGACTCGACCCATGTCAGTCTAAAGCTTTGTGCCACCAAGACCACATATTCAGCATCACAGTGGCTTGCGGTCCTGCATCCAACAGACTGTCGCTGGACTCAGTTGTGGATTCATGTCATTCATCACTCACCCAGTTCTGATGATGAACCCTGTTGAAACATTTGCATTTGCTGCATTAATATGCATTAATCAAGGTCTTCCAGCACCACAGAGCTATGCCAGTCTTGTGCAAGATGCTGGAGATGATTGGCCTGATTGTGGCCATTAACTGCAAAGCCGGCTACCATAGAACGAGTGCATTTGTGGCATTGCTATCAGCAGTCCTGTCTGCAACTTGAATTTATTGGCCCAGTCATGTTGCTTCATGACAGCCATGTTATCTTGTTTAACCGAGTTGATTCAAACTGCGTGTCTTGTGTTCTTGTTACTTGGGAAGCCCCCTAAGGTCTTTGGTGTGGAATGCTGTTGCATCATTTTTAGCCTCAGCCAGAAACGTGCCTGGAGACAAGACCGAGAAGCAATCAACAGGTGGCTGGATGAAAGTGACGCAATCAAGAGGCGCCCATGCCAAGCAGTAGTCAGTGTCTCCAATCCAAGTTGAACGACATATTGTTAATTCTGACTTGCCGATGATGATGTTGCCACGACTGACTGTGTTCATTTTTAGTTGATGGCTGTTGCAGGTCTCTGATTGCCTCTGAATCATTGGCCCGGATGGGAATGTCTTCAAGGCAGTGGGCCCAAATTCAAATCAAGACTCTTTCCAACTTCTGGCGCATCCACAACTGCCATCCATATCCTTTGCCAGACTGTTTGAGGTTCCTGGGTGAAATAATCAGATTGTCATTTACACTGTGCGAGATTGAAGTTATAAATTTACGAACCCAACGCGAACCAAGGCTTCCGCGACCCCAACCAAAGGTTCGACCACAGCAACGGAAACAGCCGAAGGCGAAGTCGATGCCAAAGCGTGGTTTGGCACCAATGCTTCCATTGCCTCCATCTTATCCACCCCGAGCGGACTTGTGGGCAACTGCAGCACAGAATTTGCAATTGCAATCCATATTGATTCTTGTCGTGAAATGTCAGTCAAAAACACATGCCATATCATGCCATTGTCAGTCAGCTGTAGTCAACTTCAAGTGTCAGCCCAGTTCATGATTGCTGAGTGAGGATGGAGATCTTTGAAGGCGTCCCTGAGAACCTCAAGCGAATTCTTCTTGTCTTGCCCCTCTGCCGGCAAATACGCTTTGCCCCAATGATCTGGCGACAGGACCTTCATGCGACTTACGGTCCTCGTTGGCCTCGCTATTTGTTGAATTGTCTCATTTGTGACATTGGAGCAGTTGCTGAGCATGATGAGTGATGAGTATTAGATCCTTGCTTGCAATTGATTGTTTTCAAGTGCAGTATCAAAATCAAATTTGGGTTGCTGAGTTGCTGATGAGTGTGGGTCTTTGTTGGATGAAGTTGTTGACGATGTTCTTATCTTAGGATGTTATGATGCTCCCGTCATTGACCTGTGCACAATTCAATCGTCATTGACCTGAGCTAGACTACAGTGATGTGTCGTTTGTCATTGACAGTGGAAAAATGCGTCCACACTGATGATGCCTCACATGACTCTTAGACAACTGAGTTTGCGAAAGTATTTGACTTCACTTGGTTTGAAGCAGCAAAGAGATTCTGACCTCTGACAATTCAATTGCTTTAATTAATTTAAGATGCAATGTAGCCGGTATTGGCTCAAAATGACAACTAATACAGTAGCACTGGGGGCATTAGATAGCGAAGGCCAAAGGTTGGTTCGCGAATATGACTTGACAAGGCCAGTCAAATTTCGACATGTTCGTTGACTGTCCCTGTATAGTTTCATCATGTGCTGCTGTCAGGGAGTTTGTCTCAATTTGATCAGGTCTTGTGTTTGTTCAGTGACCGGCTGCGAAGGCCTACCATCCAGGCATTTGGCCTGATGCGCTTGATCTTCCCGGAGAAATATGCTGATGTGTGTGCCTTCCTTTCAGATAGAGACCGGTCTCGTCGTGTTTCCGGCATGTTTTATTATTTCAGACGTATTCAGACGTGCTTGAGAGTTGCTCACGTCGTCATGACTGGTTGTTGTCATTGACTTAGTTTGATTTTGCTGACTTCGTCATTGACTGAGTGGCCAGATATCAAAAACGTCAACGGATGGCTGATCAAGACGTTTCGGAAGCAGGCAGATGAGTCAGGAGCCCGGAGAATGGAACACACAGTGTGAGACTTTGCCAAAGTTATGATCTGTCACCCCAACTTGGATCAGTGGAAAACTTTGAAAGTAAGGTGCAATCAGGAATTGGGCCTGCCAGTGGGGCCGGTGGATTCAAATGAGGCCGAACGTCGTGAGCTGTGTAGTCATGAATGTCAAGAAGATCTTGAGTACATTGATGTCAATGCAACAGAACAACAATATTTGATGCTTGTGCAGAAAGCTAAGGCCCATTGAACTGCAACAGCACCGGCAATGGTTGTCGTGCGTATGGTGAAAAAAGTGTTTTGCACTGACCGTCTCATCATTGGGTGTTTTCAGCATGCTTTGTTGCGATGGTGACTGCTCACTGCTTATACTCTTGGGTTTTCATGATGAGCGGGAAACAAAACTGCGAAGCTGAGGTTCGTGTGCTGGAGGATTTGCCAGCGCATCACATGCTTGATCCAGTCAGGGCCCAAAAGTCCTAGGGCTTGAATCGTGACAATTTGTCAATGACTTGCTCAGGTTTATGACCATCTTAGCCAAGCGGTTGCTGATGATGGCTCTATGTCAGTGTCTGGTGAGTGTGGCTCTTCTTTCTCTGATGACACGATCGACTCTCCTCAGACACTATCGTCATACTGGCATGTTCTTGTTGCAAAGACTTGAGTCTTGAGTTTGATTGATGAATGACAAATCTTGGCCAAGGCCTGGATGGAGACCTGTGGTGCACGCAGACCAATTGCTGAGTGACACTGACGATGACGAGCATGTCCATTCCGGGGACTCAGATGCAGAAACACTGATGCTTCCAGGAAATGGTGAGGACGATGTGGATGAGGGCGACCCTGCTGCTCCACACCTTCATTGGTCGTGGCCACCGCTTTGGGAGATTGTGACAGAGCACCATTATCATTTCTCCCCTGCAGCATTCCATGAGGACGATGTTGGACACCAAGGCTCAACCAATGATGACGACCAGCAAGGACCTCCATCAAAGAGACAGCGAGTGTAGTTAGTCAATTTCCACTTTTCAATCTTGGGGAATGTTGCAGTGCCACAATCACAGCGTTGTGTGACGTTCCATTGCAGATTTGATCGGTTTGCTGCAGTGCATACGTATACTATGTGACAGCGCTGTGGCGATTGGCAGGTGCACGGGAAAAGTATCAGAGTGCAGCAGCAGTAGCTCACTTTTTAAGAGTTGAATTGAGGTGTCATTGTCTCGTATTTCGCACATTGTGTCACTGACCTTGTCTTGCAGATTGTGTCATTGACTTTGCAGTTACGAAGATGATTTTGAGTCATTGACTTTGTTTCAATGCCAATTGTGCTGTGTCATTGACTGACCACCCGTGGAAAGGTTTCAGCAAATGAGTGTCAAGCCACAGTGTTTGCATTCCAGCAAGTCGTGATCAGGACTTGACATTGACATTGACATTGACATGCATCAATGAGAATACCAGCATCATTTCTGTCATTTTACAATTGGACAATCAAAACTTTAAACATCATTGAGTGCTACAGTATATATTTGCAACTTTGCCATCGGCGTCAACTGCCACCGGCTTCCCAGCTCACACTGTCGTGGAACTGGCCTGTTTAATGACGCAACTGTCCAGCGTCTGCCCAGCTGCATGCAATTGAGTCAGAATTGTGCCCAAAACATGCAATGCTCTTTTGTGTCAGCTGCCATCTCGTCTCATACTTGCATTGCATGTGAGTGTCATTGGTACAACTCAAGATGATGGTTGGTCCAGGCCCACCTTGGTTGTTAAATGTTCAAACAAAAAGAGTTGAATGAATGAGCATTATTCACAAGGGGAATTTTACAACCATCTCCATGCAGTTGCCATGTCGGATGAAAAGGTTTGGAAAAGATGGTGCCGGACGTTCCACTGGCTCCGAGGCACACCAAAAAGATCCAGATGTTCATTGTGTCCCGGCTTTCAGAGCAAGGTCTGGAAGAAGAGCCAACTGATCCAACATGAGAGAAGTAAAGTGCATTCAACTTCAGCTGGGCGATGTTGCTGTCCAGATGCCGAAGCCTTTCGCCAAATGTTTGATGAGAGGAACAATGGCACCTCTCTCCGAAAATCCAAGCATGGTCTGTCCAAGTCAGTGAAGCTGATGTGGGTTTCAAATGAAGCCATCAAGGAGATTGTCAAAGCAAGGGTTCAGCGATGCCTGACGGCGAGTCTGTCGCAAGATGGGCAGGGCAGTTCTTTGGGAGTCAGAATGACTGTGGTCAGCTTTGCAAAGGGTCATGAGCTTAGAGAATCATGCGATGCTGTCTTGTGATGTCTTGGGAAATCTTGGTGACACCATTGAACATTTGAGTCCATTTCCTTGGCCATCTCTTGTTGGCACTGTTCCCCAAGGCGAGGAACGACTCATCACTACCAATTCTCCCCTGGCGTTTCTGAAGAGCGAGCTAAGTGGGTCTCACAATCTGGCAAAGGCATCTCGCAAAGCATCCCGGCGTTTCTTCACAAAGAGATTGTGTCCACCTCATGGATGGATTGGGATGAAGCCACTGCTGGAAAAGTCCTTGTTGAAAAAGTACAATGATTCAGTGGAAACTTGGTTTTGAAGTAGCTGCAGTAGTCTGTCAGTCAAGACTTAGTCTGCAGATGTTTGCACCACCTTCTGATGATCTGTGACCTCAGGAGTTTCTTGGATCTGATGCAGCTCCAGACGAATTGAAAACCTTGCGTTTAAACACGCAACTGCAATGGTTCCGAAATGCCCGAATAAGGGTGAGGGATGCAGCGCATGCTGCCGGACGGTTCCTTACTCAAATTGAACCACTTGTTCTTTTCTGGAATTTGATCTCACAGTCGTCTTGTCAATTGAAATTAATTTTCTATAATTTTCCAAATCTCAGGCTGACGCAGAAGTGGAACAAGATTCCCATGCTCAAGGAGGTTTGGTACAGATACTGCTGGTCTTCGAACAGCATTATCAGCCTCATCCACCACAGCCCTCAATGTGCGGATTTTCAGGAAATATGAGCCTTGGCCTCTTTGGGTTTGGTGTTCGAGCAGGAACTTGAATGAATGACAGTGAGAGAGTTTCCCTATGCCATTAAATTTTCGACTGATAAGGTGACAGAAGATTCCAAGAGGACCTGGAAAACCCGCAACCTATGTTTCGCCAAACATCGCCACTCGAGCATGTTGAAACCAGCATCAAGGTTCGTTCTCCACACGTCTGCAATCATTCATGCAGCAATGGAGACTCTTGTCATTGCGTCAGTGACCATTTCCCATTTCAATTGATTTGTTGTAATTGACCCTGGCATTGAGTGACCAAACCTAAGCCAGATCCAAGGATCTACGCAAGGAGAACAACGCCCAAGCCCAAGAAGAATGCTGAGTCGTTTCTGCTTTCCATCAATGAGGAAGCCATACTTCAAATGGCGATGATGTGTGACGCAGCACAAGAGGAGCTTGACTTGCCACTTTGCTTGACTTACTGACTTGATACTGCTTTGACTTTCAATTTGCACAGTCAGTTTCTGATTCTCGTGTGGGAAGGTTGCTTGATCAACCCTTTGAGGATCCGGTTCTGTGACAAGAACACCGTGGACGTGTCTCAAATGCGAGCTGCAATGGATGGTTTCATGAACCGAATCAACACCTTGTTTCTCAAACAGAAAGCTCTTCAGGTTCAATCCTACACACGACATGTCTCTTGATGGCAAATAATTCTGGGAGTGATGAAAAACATTTCTCATAATATGAACCTCACATCCATGACATGTTCATGATGTCAATGACATTCACAATCTCATTGAGATTCACAGTCAATGACGTCAGTGACATCAATGACATCAATGACAATCACAGTCAATGCCCCGTCAATGACAGTCAGTCTATGAAAGTCTGGCCTTCAATCCAATTGCCTTGAAGGCTATGGTATGGCTACGAAAAGAAACTGTGATTCGAGTTGGCCAACACTTTCGATCACTGGGAGGTGATGGCACATTGCCCCCACAGGTGGTAGCTGAATGTTTCAGCCGGATGTCCCAATGGGTCTCCTTGGCGGAGGAGACCCTGAAGGCAGAATGGCCCAGCTTCGAAGCGATTCAAGCGTTCAGCGTGTTTCAATTGACACCAAGACTTGAGACGGCAGTCGTCAAGCGGGACCTGGGCAAGATATCCCAAGTCTTCCAGGAGAAGCACAATCTCCCAGCTTTGGTGAAAAGTTTTGCGGACTGTGAATACACAGCCGCGAAGAGAAGTTCCTGGCATATTAATTTGTCAATATTTGTCATTATCGTTTTCGAAATGCTTCTCATTCGATTCAAGTAATCCTCAAGTCAAGTCTAGTTGTCATTGACATGGACAGAAAAAGAGCTTGTCATTGACTGAAAATACCAACATGAAATAATCAGTTCGTTACCAGCTGCATTGATTAGACCAAGGACAGCGCATTGCTGATGATGAAGACTTCCCCGACCTCAAAGCATGGGTAAGCACTTTGCAGGGTCGACAAGCTGCTGACAATCCTGAGTTAGTGAAATGCCTGGCAAGGGCTTTGTGTCTTTCGCAAGCATCCACTTCAGCATGTGAACGTGATTTTGGAAACATCCTGGGAACCTTTCGAAAGAGGGGTGCAAACCCATTGCTGAAGGAGATGCACGTTCGCATCACATCGTTCTTGAAGATGGAGCCAGGTCAATCTTCTGAGATCATCCGTCGAGCTCAGCAAATTTGGAAGGAGGGCTTCAATTCTGAGCGCAAGAGTGGCTCACAAAGAGGTGGAAATTTTGTGTCAGGCACGGCATTGGCAAGGAAACGCCAAGTTTCTGAGATCATGTTCAGGATCAGTGTTGAACAAACTGACTGGGGTTGAATGAATGGTTTGTCATCTTTTGTCATTGTCGCCTTGACACACAACCTGTCATAGGTCAGTGACACATTGACTGGGTATCCAAGGCTGCAGATCCCAATCAAAGCCAGAGTGCTTGGGTCAAGCGGCGACGGCTGGAGGTCGACCGAGTCACATCTCTTTCCAGTGCTGGACATCAAGAACATGAGGACCCAATTCTTTGCAAGGAGGCCAAGGACGCGATCAAGAAGATTCAAAATGTAGTTGCTCAACTGAAAATTTGGCTTGTGATTGACCATTGATGATTCAAGTTGATCAAAAATCATCGCTGTGGTGATGTTTTGAATTTCATGTGGCTTTACCATGAATAATAATTATCATGTTGGCTTTTCAGGTGACCAAGCGTCGCTTTGAAGCGCAACAGATGGGCATCTTGCAGAAGCATGAGCGACTCCCTGATGCTAAGTACCAGGAACTGTTGAAGCAGGGGACTAAGCCATCGAAAACTATCATGAATTGTCAATCAAAACTATCATGAATTGTCAATGACAATGACTTGGCATTGAAATTGTTCTCATCGCTTATCAGGAAACAACAAATGCAAGATCTGACGGCAGAGACTCAGCCAACACTTGAGCAAACCAGGGCAGGAATGACATTGAGTGACAATGACATGATACTGATGATGACATGCTGGTGATGATAATTTTTATTAATGGATGACAGTTTGGCCTACTGATGATTTTCCCAAACTAATGAGTTTGTCAAGCTTAGGCCAAAAAAAGCTCCGAACTTGAGAAGGAATTTGCAGCTCGTCAATTTCCTTCTTTGAAGTCCAGGCAGAAGTCCAAACATCTTGCCACATTGACATGCATTGCCTATCTCTCAAATCAAAGTAGATGCACATTGATTGATGACATGTGGTTTTGACATTCGTCTCTGGTCAAAAGGCCGACCTTCTTGTGGACCACCAATACCGATGTCAAAAAGGATGTGGCCATGATGGGGGCTCACATCGTGGAGAGCTGGCAAGAGGCAACTTGCCACGTGGTGGACAATTTCGCTGCCCCTGGACAAAGGGTCTCCTGGGCTGCAAAGCTCAGCGGACATTTGATTGTCACGAAGGATCTGGCCCAAGGGCCTTGGATTCAGAATCTTGTATAAAATTATTATTCCCCATTCACTTCAATCCCTTGTCAGCTGTTGTCAGTCCAATTCTTTGCCTTTGCAATCGGGAAGTCGCATGCCCACAAGGTACATGCCAGCTGGCGAAATTGCAACGCAGAGAAATCTGCTGGTGCACCCTCAGTTTACCCAGCTACATCCGGGACTCTCTGAAATCCTTCGCTGCGCTATGGCAGGTGGATGGAAATTGTATGAAGCTTTTTGGCAAATGAGTGTCTACATTTGTTCCATCATCCGTTCAAGAGAACCTTAGCCCGTTTGCCAAGGAAGATGAGAAGGATTGGAGGGAACGGATGGCGAAGAGTAAGACTCGATCCAACTTCATCGCCTTAGTTCCAACCTCCATGCTCAAGTCAAAGGGATTTGAGAAACTGACAGCTTTTGATTCTAGGGGTTTTCTCAAGTGGAAAATCATGGCACGAGTAAATAGCTGGTGCCGTGCTTCATCTTGATTTGGGTCAGACATGTCAGCGATGATATGCATCGCGTCGATGAGGGGAAAATGCCAGAACTGCTGAAGTTGCCCCTGGGGTTGTATAGGACTCTGCAAAAACAACAGAATGTGTCTTTGGATTGGTTGTGACTACGATTGAGCCAGGCCTGGTTTTGCTGTTTGACAGTTTGGCCAGGACCACAGATCTTTGTTTCGACAATTTGCTTTTTAAACTGCACCTGAAATCATGTCAGTGAAATTGACAAATTGTCAATGTTTTTCAATGTCAATCTCCCTTTCTGAAAAATTGTAATGAGGTTGCCACCAGTGGTCGTCTTTCTGTTCGTGGCTGTGTGCGACTGCCTGCGAGGTGGTTCTGGCTTGTATTGCCTCAACCACTCTCTTGCTTTCAACCATTCGACTCCTGTCACTTGCATCGAGCCATTTTCTCACAACTTGAATCAGATGCGCAACCTCAGTTTTGCATTCAAGACGACGTTGCGCCCTGGAAGATCTGATTTCCCTTGTCCACTTGCTACCATGGAGATTTCCGTTGAGGGTGGTGCTGCTGGCAAGACAGTGTCCATCAAGGCGGCAGACTTAAGTTTGCAAGTCATTGACACTTTGGTAGGTCACCGTCATTGACATTATTGTATTATCGGTCATTGACTCAAGGTTGTTTTCATTGTGTCATTGACTCACCACTACCCATCAAAGGTTGATCCGGTCCATATCTCGCTTCCCTATGCAGCAGGATCTGGTGGCAAGGTGGCTTGGTGATTCCCTTTCCTTGTCATTGGACATTGCCAGTTAAATCAGAATCAATCTCATCAGAATCAAGTCTCCTGATGTCTGCCCTGTTCCAAGGCAGAGTCCAAGGCAGAAGTTTCAAAGCCGATGAAGGGTTCGCCTGGGAATAGCACGAAATCCAAAACACCCAAGCCAGAGTCCAAAAACACTGTGAAGAAGCCGGCTGGGAAGCCAGAGTCCAAAAACACTGTGAAGAAGCCGGCTGGGAAGCCAGAGCCCAAAGGCACTGTGAAGAAGCCGGCTGGGAAACGCAATGGTGAAAAGTAGATTTGGGACTGTGACACAGTGACTTCCAGTCCGCTTTCATATTTTTTTGATTCGGGACCTAGCGCCGTGAGCCTGCCTGGAAAAAGGGAATCAAATTGCTTAATTTGGTGTTTTGCTTTTCTGCTTGGACCTGATAGTTCCTGTGTCATTGACATTGAATTGACTTTGCTCAACTTCCACAGTGGTGATATGTGGTGATCTGATGATATGGTTGTTCACATGCTCACACGGTGGGGAAGCCAGGCGGGAATCCATCCATCCGAGTCTTGCCAGGAGCCTATCATTGCAGTTGCTTCAGCACTTAATCAATCAATCAGGACATTAGATTTGGATGCTGCAATTCAAAAGTTCAACAACTTGAGACTCTACTACTCGAGATTGAAAAAGCCAAGGCCACAACAATAGTAAAGCCAGAAGAAGGACCAGACCATCAATAGAGCCAGGCTCTCAGTCTTGAAATGCTTCTGCGAGTCCGCGCCACCGCCGACTTGCAGAGGGATGGGGGGGCTCTGCGAGTCCGCGGCACCGCCGACTTGCAGAAGGTTTCAATCCAACGGTAATTCTAATAAGTCTGGAATCTTCAACGGTAACAGCATTTGGCCTCGTAAAAAAGAATGTCTTAAACAACATGCCTGATTTTGTTCCACTTGCTGGTGGGGAGGGGTCAGCAACCCTACTCTGCTGCGGCTCGGCGGTAGCGCCGAGTTGCAGGGGACATGTTTCGATACCTTTTTTAACTTGCAGGTGCAATGTGTCCCAAACCCCCCTCATGTGCAAGTTAAAACTACATCCGAAACCCTACCCCAACGAGTCGGCGGTAGCGCCGAGCTGCAGGGGGGATGGGTTGCCTACCCCCCTGCGCCTGCAAGTCAAAAACACTATTTTTTTGCATAACTTCACTGGGGTGTTGTTTAACTAATTCCTTCAAAAGATGCATCAACGGTAACTTGCTTCCTCTTGCTGACTTGAACGGTACCTGAGGTCACTTGTGGTCCACTGTGTCTTCCCGGACGCTAAGCTGCACCAAGTTGCATTTGGATGGATGCGACATAAATGGAACCGGTACAGTTTGTCAAATCATTTCATCATTTGCAGTGTCTGTGTATTTTTGGAGTTGAAGTCATTGACTGTCTTTGACGTTCACCTTGAGCAATGGTCAGTTGATGGATTGATGGCATGTTCATTGCTCAAGTTATGCTCACGTTGTCATTGACGGTCATTGTCCCACTGAAGTCACTGACTGGCTCAAACTTGGGGACTTCGATTGCCTTTGATTCATCATACCATGGCTTCAGGAAGGCTTCCAGGTGACTTTTGGCCACGGTCTGCAGCATGGACAGGACCAGGGGCGGCCTCTAGCAGTGAATGCGAAGGTGCATTTACTCATCAAGAGTCAGAGGAGGAAGCCAAAGTGGACTCAGGAGAGGACAACAATGATGACAATGATGGTGATGGATTGGATCATGTGGTGGCCGAAATGAAGAGACCTGCTGCTCGAAAAAAACATGTCCCAACTTCCATGAAGAGGATCAAGCGACCTGCTGCTCGGAAAGCTGGTGGTGATAGCCCTGAGGCTGTTGCAAAAAAGAGGGCCAAACGGAATGCAAAGGACACCGGGAAGACTGAGGATGATGATCCTGGCCTTGGTGAACAGCCAGTGATGAAGAAGCCATCTGCTTCCAGTGCAGCTTCAAAGACCAAACCTTGCCAGCCTCGCCAGCCTCGTCGTGTTGCACCCAAAGGTGTTGTACCGAGAGATGGGTTCAAGGGGTGCAGCAGGTGCAGGTTCCGTGGATGCAAATCGTGTCGGATTGAACTTCCAGGGGATGCTGAGGAGAATGCCGAGCGAAGTGACATGAAGAACGAGCGAAGTGATGATGCTTGAAGAGGGTTTGATCAAGAACCTGAAGGACATTTGACTGAGCCGTTCTCCATCCAACAAAGTGAGTAAGGACCTCCAATATGTCATTGACCTGCCAGTCAATGACAGTTTTGCTTTGGCCAAGATTGGCCAGTTTTTTCACGCTGCGATGCCTCCGATCAGTCAAAGACACGTCAAAAGTTAAAGGATTCCTGACATGGTCATGTTCAGCTGAACTTACTATTTGGAGTCATTGTCCAAACTATCAAGATTTGAACACCTCCAGCATTGATCAACTGTCAGAGTATTCTTGAAATTGTGCCCTGCAGTTACCAAGGATGCCACTCAGCCAAAGGCTACTGAGCATTGGCAGCGATTGCTCTGGAGTTGGCACAGATGCTGTGGCAACTGCAAGATTGGCTGACCAATTGGGCTTTCAATTTGTGAACAGTTTTGCAAGTGATACTGATCGGCATTGTTGAAAGGTCTTGGAATGTTTCTTGGCATTCAACGTTTCATTTCACTTTGGTCTCAGAATTCAATGATGTCAATTTAAGTGTCTTTGTCTTGTGCTGAGGGACCATGGTGTTGCTGTCAATGACGGGTTGGGCCAAGGTCAGACTCACCCACCACAACTGCTGCTTGAAGATGCGGCTGCCAATGAGCAAAAGCCACACGTTGATTTGTACACCTGCGGCTTCCCATGCCAACCATATAGTTTCTTGTTGCTATTACAGCCAAACCGCAATCCGTGGCAGTGTTGTTGATTTTGATGGAATGACAATTGTTTTGTCATTGACGTGCGAAATCTTGCCAAGAGGTGCTTGTGGAAGACATGGAGGCGGGCAAGATCCCAGAGCCGCAGTCCTGAAAGATATCCTTGGTTACATATCATCACGGCAGCCAAAGACGTTTGTCCTGGAAAATGTTCCGGGAATCAAAAGCAAGAAGCACAGAACCTCAGATGGTTTGTGCAGTGTTGAATTGAGTTGTCAATCCTGAGTTGTGTATGTGAGCGCCTGCTTTGTTATGGACGCGCAGCTGAGGAAAACACTTCCGTGCTTTGGTCCAACAACTTCTCGGCATCAGGAACGACAAGAACCAACGTGCTTATCATGTTACCTGGAAGGTGTTGCTTGCGTGCTTGCTTGCTTTCAATTTCCCATTTGATGATTCGTGATGATGATGTATGTTTGCATTATTGATGACGATTCTGCATGTTAGTTTCTTTGCAAACATGCAGGTGGTAGACAGCCGGAGATTCGGCCTCCCTCAAAGGAGGAGACGGCTCTATATCCTTGGTTCTCCAAGATCACGCAGGCCGCCTTGCATGCGAAGCAAGATGAAGAAGATGAAAAATCTGGGCGCTTTTCTCAGTGACCGCAGGAGAGAGAAATGGCCCAGTTACTCGTCTAATGTCTTGGCACTGAAGAGTTGGTGTCAATGTCAAGAATGTCAATGTCAAATTATGTCAATCAGCATTTTTATGAAGAGTTGAAAGGTTGATTGAACATGAACATTTTTCAATCTTTTGATTATTGGATGAATGTGAATGCTAAGGTAGCAAAACTGCCCAGCGTAATCTGAAGATGGGATACAGAACCTTGAGGAGAGCTGGAGTGGACCCAAACGAAAGCGATTCAGTCATTGACCTGGGTGCGGGCAAGAAATTCGCACTGGTGACAACCGATTTGGTTGGTACTTTGACCAAGAGTCGTTGTGCCCAGAGGGCCCTCTGGCTCACGAAGGCCCTTGTCTAGATTTTGGGACAATTTGATGAGACTCACTTAACAATGGGGGCATGTTGGAAATTTGACACATAGACACATAATGCACTTTGTGTCATTGTTGGCCATCCGTTTGCCTTTGCATTGCATTTGCCAGGCACATCGAAGGCTCACGCCAGCAGAGATGGCCAGGTTGCAAGGGTTCGAAAAGGGCGATTTGCCTTGGAAGAAGGCCTTGACCCCCACTACGGCCAGGGGTGGGCAAGTGGGTAACAGTATGGCTGTGCCGGTTTTGCAAGAGGCGATCCGGTCTGTTCTTGAAGCAGCCAAACTTGTTTAAAATGGATTTGCATTCGAAAAAAATGATTTTTATTCAAATAATTCAGATGAGGGCCTCGGACAAGTCTTAAGTTGGTCTGGCAAATCCGTTGAACTGCTTTAAATTTAGGCTGTGCATGGCAAGGCCAAGCAATATTGTTTTGGAGCCTGAAGCCCATGTAGTACAACTAACCTTTGTCTGGGAAGGGTCAAATCTGATTGGGTGATGCTGACGATGATCTGTCACTGTCAGTCACTGACGAAATTTAGATGCCCGTAGTTCTCACTGCGGTTGGATCAACTTGGGACGAAAAGGTCAAGGATCTTGCCCCGTCACACTGGCTGTTTCACCAACTCGAGTCAGATGTTTTATAGGTGTTCGTCGTCATGTCAATGACGTGTTCATTCAAATTTGCATTTGACATGTCACGCATTACATCATCACCTTTGTCACTGTCGAATGTTGTGCTCATTTTTTTAGGCCAGGGCCTGCCACGACGGTCAGTCATTTTGTCAAAGACTGACGCTGGCTGTCATTGAGGTTTTTGCGTAGTTGCCACCATGGCACCTTCGAAGCGACCTCGAAACAATGCTGCTGTTGTGCCGGCTCTTGGCGCAGGCTTTTTGCTGCGGGTCAATGACTGCATGGTTTGGTCATTCATTGGATGTCAACTTTTGTCAAAAGTCATTGACAGCGAATTGTCATTGACAGTATCAAATAAGACCACTGACATCATTTACTGCAGTGGGAGGTTTGGCATTGGTAGGGTTGGTCATTGACATGTTGAACATGTGCGTTGATTGCAACAGTCATGAGTAAGGTGACGAAATAAATGAATCTTAAATGGCTGTCCGTTAAGATATTCTTTTTAATCTTTGATGTTTGGTTGATGTATGGGGATCAAAAACTCAAGATTGGATGACAATGAATATAATCAATCCATCATGATGGCAGCGACAGTGTCAATGACAATGATGAGCAAACCTTGATCACCTGATAGGTGAGCCGGGTGAAGTGCAGACGAAAGCACTCAATGTCGACATCATGGCCAAGGTGAAAGAGGCCTGGAATGGTCTGATGTCGAAACTTGGCTGGTTGGAAGTTTGAGTGGAGGTCTTTCCTTTCTTTCAAACTGCACTGACTATCATCATGATTATTCAGCACGACTGCCTTTTTCTCACCGTCAGCCTTGTTATCACCTCCATCGTGGTCATCATCGTCATTAGAGTGAGTTCCACATAGATGACATTCAGCTGCCAGATTCCAATAGTTTGGTATTTGTGTTTCTGGTCAGTCAATCTTGCTAAGGCAAGACGATTTCCATAGCATTCAGAAAGAAAGCCCTCTTCAAGCGGGAAAAGGAGGATGCTTGCATGCTACTGATTTCAAATTGATCAAAGTTCAGAACCTTGGGCACAAGTACACCGCTGGAGGAAACGCTGCGTGGGCGAACCCGTTCTGGTCGCCATGCAGTGTTCCTCTCATCAATTCTGCAATTAGCAGTTTGATCAACGGACGGTGGAGGAAGCCTGCTTCGATCGAAATCACCATCGCAGTTTGCAGCCACTCCGACCCCACCAAAGACCAGACCCGCTTCAAGTCGCAGCTCAAGCGCATCAGTCCAGAAGAAGAACATGTGGCTTTCATACTTTCTACGTGGCGTGACGTCAGCAAGGGTGAGTACATTGAGGACACCCAATTTTCAATCAATGTTTGCTGAAAAATGGATTGCAAATTTAAATTGTCAATTCGTGACACCGACCAGGTTCAAATTTGGATTTGCCTGACAGAATGAAACTGATTGAGTAGGAGTGGAAAGCATGTTGGCTCTCTGCATCCTTCACTTGGCTCACAGTGGCTGACGATGCCGAGAGCTGTTTCTGGGAGGCTGCGAAGATCAGAGAGAAGATTGGCGAGTCTTATGAGACCTTGTACTATACACCTGTCACATGACTGCCACTGAGTTAAGACCTGAAAAAATATGAAATTATTGATTGAGTTTGGGCGACCTTTGAACTTAGCCTTCACTTGTTTTTTGCCTCTGGCAATGCAAGGTTCAGCGCATCTTTCAGATCGGTGCCGTGAAGAAGCTCTTGCAAGACAAAGGTGGAGAGCAAGCTGTCAGTGTCAAGGTGCTCAAGCGCCACTTCGATCAGAACTTGGAAATCAAGAGCGGAGAGGCTGCGACCGAGCACATGATTCAAACTGCCATTGCATTGTGGAATTCCCTTTTTTCGGTCCCAAGACTCAAAGTGGCCTGGCCCAACTCGATGTGTGTGTGTGTCAACTTTGCTATGTAGTTTTCATTTAAATTTATTGTCATTTTGTTCCAAATGATTGAATTATGTCATTGAGTGACAGTGCCATTGTTGTGATCAAGCCTGTGTATGAACCATGGATATAGGACTGACTGACCAGCGTTGCTGGCTGAAGTTTTGCTCAGGAGCTGGCATTTCTCATGGACGAAACTTTCGGGAAGATGAGCCCCTTGGACACAGTCGCAAAGCTTGAGAGCATCATGCGGTCATGCCGCTCCAACAACGACCATTTGGAATGGTGCCTGATCCAAATGGCCGATCTTTGCTTGAACAGAAAGGTTTCACCGCAAGAGATGCAGCCAACTTACCTTTTTGGTGCGAAAGGTCAGCCGAAAGGGAAACTTGACACAAATGGCATGGCTGATAAGTCGTCTCAGTCAATGCAATGACTTGGAACTGTGCTCACTGATTTCTATGACATGCTGGTTAGTAGCACCATTGAAACCCACTCTAAGGATGATTCATGTCTGGCTGTGGAAGCTTCAGTCAAAGCCGAAACTGCTTGCTTTGCTGGACCAGCACCTGCCACCAGAGGATGCAGTGCAGATCAGGAGTGTGTGAGTCATTGACTATCCCTTGAACTTTTTACCAAAGAATTTGCCACTTCAAGTTCAAAACTCGCCATCATTGAAAATTGACTGACTGTATCTGAACTTGTTGTCATTGATTGTGATTAAACTTATCGTCGTCATTGACCCTTTTGAGACTTTGTTGTTGTCACTATTTTTGAACTCGTCATCGCCGTCATAGACAGTTCTTGAACTCCTGATTGTTTTGGAGGAAGAGCCTTCAGAATCACGAATCCTTCAGAGTGCACTATGGGGGACGACCTTTCACAGCTGAAGCAATCAAGGAGAATCTCAAGGTTCCTGATGGCCAGCAGTGGATCGCATGTTTCTTAGCAGTCAATGACGGTTTGTTTTTGCACTTTGTGCCACTCAGTGTCAATGACATTTGTTCCACTCGGTCTGTCAATGACAGTTTATGTTGAAGATAGCTTCATTCCCAGTATATATTGATGATAGCTGTCAATGACTAAGTTGATGGTAGTTTTATTTTTGTCAATGACAGTCAGTTTATGTTTATGATATTGTTGTTCCATCCAGTGTCACTGACAGTTTATGTTGGTATAGCTTTGTTCCACTCAGTGTCAATGACATTTTTTGATGTTGATGATTGATAGCTTTGTCCCACTCAGCGTCAATGACATCTTTTCGTGTTGGTGGTAGACTTGTTCCATTCAGTGTGTCAATGTGAGTTTGTGTTGATGATGATAACTTTGTCAATGACAGTTTATGTTGATGATATTTAACTCTGTTCCGCTCAGTGTCAATGCCATTTGTTTTTGATGTTGACAGCTTTGTTTCACTCAGTGTCAATGATGTCTTTTGGTGTTGGTGATAGCTATGCCCCCCTCAGTAAATGGTTTTATGCTGATGACAGCTTTTTCTTACACATTAACAGCATCAATGACAGTTTGTGTTGATGATGGCTGCGTCCCACTCAGTGTCCATGGCATTTGTGTCCATGGATTTGCTCCACTCAGTATCGACATTTTATGTCGGATGACGCCCTTGAGGTATGGACCCCAGAAGCCAGAAAGCCGCAGAGTTCGGCTCACAGTTTCTCTACGGGCTTGTTTTTGACCATGCGATCAAACAGGCAGTGAGACACCAACAGCCTCTTGATGAGGTTCTTGAACGATCAGACATCGAGAAAATCTGGAAGCAAATTTTGAGTCCTGCAAGTGTGGCAGCTGACGATCATGATGCAGAGGATATCGGCATGGCCAAGTCTGCAGCTCTTGTTAGCTTGCTCCCCAGCGAGAACATCGAGAAGCTGAACAAGCCGGAAAATGCTGGCAAGTTGGAAACCATCGAGAACGCAGTGGAATCAGCTCGCAAGCAAGTGAAATCCCAGTGCCTCACCATCGATGGTTCTATGAGCCTTGAGAAATTGGCAAAGATGATGAGAGAGATGCGAGTGTGCAAACTGCGTGGATCGCATGACAGTAGCATCCTGGTCTTGTATGTCTTGGAGGCTGCAGGTGAACATGAACGGGATTCGAGGCGCTCACCGACACCGGTGAGGCGTGACTTCATGGAAAAAGTCATGAAAGCCATTTGGTCGACTCGAGCCTCGGAGCTTCCTGACTTTGACGAGGACAACGTCGTCTTTCCAGCCCTGGATCCCAGTGATGTGTGACGTGATAGCATTTTGGTCAACTCTCCCCTGACTGATGACACTTGATCTCTTCTTCCCTGTTTGAGGGTGTCATTGACTGTGAGTGAGTTGGTGTTTCATTGCCATTGTTTCATTTGTATCCATGTCACCGACAGGAAACTGTAGGACTTGACCAATTCGTCACTTCAACTGCATTGCTTTCTAATAAGTTGTGTGGGTCGTTTGAACCATTGGCAGCAGCACTTGCTTCAATTTCCAGGCCTGTTGTTGCAAGCGATCAGGTGATTCTGTTTTTTGACAGTCTGACAGGCATGTACAATGCATCTCTCACAATCGTTTTGAATCATTTGTCATTGACAATAGTTGAGTCAAGTCATGTAAGTTTTGGTCATTGACAAACTACTGCAAGCCACATTAAATCATTGTTCCAGATGTTAAAGCAATTATAGCATTGCAATTGCATGTCCCATTGGCTGTCCAATGCTTTCTATTAATCAGTTTTGTCATGACTGCATGTCCCACTTTATTATTGCTTTGGCTGCGACTAAGTACATGGGTTTCAAGAATGTCTATGGCTGGTTGTCCCATTGCAATGTTGACACTTCAGGTTCCTGTACTTCGATGGTGGCAGAGCTGGGACCCAGCCGGGGTTCACTCAGCTTTTCAAGTCCTTGGAGGGAGGGCCTTACAACAAGCACCAGTTCCATGTGAACTACAACGAAGATTCCGTGAAAGAACACCGAAAGGACCGCTCTCACAATTCAATTCATTTCTGGTTGGTTTGTGCTTCAACCACACCCTTGGTTTTGATTCAACTCTGCCAATGTGCAGGCCCGATCCTTATCCGGGGGAACACTGGATCGCGGCGTGCCTCGCCTGATGTTGGCCCTGTCAACGTTTAAGTTGATTGATTGATGGATGATGCAATCATCATGAGACCTTCGTTTTGACTGAGACCTGTCACTGACTGACCGCATGTTAAAATTCAAAGTCACTTGCACTTGAGATGTTTCTGATTTGTCGCGACTGAGGTCTTCAACCTTTCCCAAATGGAAAACAATTGTGGTGATTCCCGGATGCAGCTCCCGACTGGCATCTGTCGTTGGGTCTCGTCGAAACCTTCACTTTACTGGCTCCACCAGTGGAAACTCACTCCAAGAAGTTTTCAAAAATGATTTGAAGAGCGTGCCGACGCTGCCCACAACGGACAAACATGCCATGATGCAGGGCGCTCGACTGAAAGATGATGTGCGAGCCACCACTGCAGCCAAAGGTTTCTTGTTGGCAAATTTGTCAATGACTGAATGGGCTTTACTTGCAAATGACTGATGGACTTTACTTGTCAATGACTGATTGACTCTACTTGTCAATGACTTGGTGACTGTATTTGTCAATGACTGCTGATTCACTGACTGCTGATTAACGAACAGTGAGTTTGTTTCACGAGCCAATCCAGTGTGAGCCAAGGACTCGATCAGCCAGGGATCGAGCCGATGGACTGGTCTGCTTTAGACCATCGCCTTGTCGAAGAGCTGTTGCATAGATTCCGGCCGAAGGCTGTCATTCTAGCAACGGCCGGGTGCCCGAGCATCATGCAGCCGATTCTTGAGCTGCAGATCCCTTGCCTGGCCGTTTGTCACTTGGTTGGTCTAACAATTTTGTGCAGCGGTCAATGGCAACGATAATTCCCTTCTTCACAGTTGAGACTGACTGGCTTCGAGTCACTGACTTTGAATCCTTTGTTCATTACAACTGACTGGCTCTTGATTTGAGGTTACTCAGCGCAACATGAAAAGTGGTTCCAGGAGAACACCAACAAGATCTTGTTCCGCCAAATGTGTTTGGCGAAGAGCCGTCATTTTCAGCCAGAAGTGGCGAAAGCTCTGAAAGACACTGGCAAGGTCGATGTCGATGCGCAGGAGACCAACAAGAAGCAGTCGAAGCATGGCAATCGAAGCAAGAGCAAGGGTGCAAAGCCGAAGCGTCGCAGCAAGAGTGGCAAGGGCCGCGGGCGAGGACGTGGTGGAAAGGGCAAAAAGCGCAAGGGCAGTGAGCTTGACGATGACGATTTGGATGAGGACGACCTCGACGGAGAGGATGATTTGCAGGAGGATGGCGAAGAAGATCAGGACCGACTGCTTTTTGCCAATGGCAAGCCAATCAGTCATCATTTGCATGGCATTAAATTTTGATGAGCTAGTTTCTTGGCCGAAAGCTGGAGGATGATGCTCTTGAAATTGATGAAGACGCAGAAGAAGAAGACTCCATCTGAGTCTGACAGCCACCAGGCAAGGGTTGTCATCATAATCTGAAAGAAAATGATGGGTTGCAGTCAGATACAGATTAAGCTTATTTTGTTTCATCGTCAATGACACAGACTTTTCACATTGACATTTTGAATTCGCTGTCACTGACTTAGATTTTTTCACATGTCAATTCGCTGTCACCCTTTCACATCAGATGTTTTGAATGCACTGTCAACGACTGACGATTCACATATTTA
>Ga0126342_10005128_pt1 | contig 22709 bp, 19 predicted proteins | sample Cyp1metagenome_FD_92528 | JGI IMG/M metagenome (GOLD analysis project Ga0126342, IMG submission 92528) | Coral microbial communities from Lord Howe Island, Old Settlement Bay, Australia - Cyphastrea 1 metagenome | ecosystem: Host-associated > Invertebrates > Cnidaria > Coral ...
ATAGTTCGGAATGGTTCGGGATAGTTCGGAGACGCCTGAACCGTTCTGAACCGTTCGGATGTATCAGAAACTGATACGCCTGAACCGTTCTGAACCGTTCGGATGTACCGGAAATTTGCCATGTTTTAAAAAGTATTTTTCTATATTTTTTGAACTTAACTTGAACTTAGTGTTTAAACATGTAATTTTATCACCATTGACATGGATAACTTACTGATAACTTAACAACCTTTCAACTGGTGGGCTGACAAAAACAGATACTTTAACTTAACTTATCACTTATCAGAATAATGAATCAAAACTTCGTAATCATAATGAATCAAAAATGCCAAATTTACAGCATCAAAATTTACGTCGGGAAAAAACACCAAATTTACAACAAAATTTACGTGAGGAAAAAAAACACCAAATTTACAACATCAAAATTTACGTGAGAAATCGCGAGAAAAAATATGCCAAATTTACAATATCAATATTTACATGAGAAAAAAACGCCAAATTTACAACATCAAAAATTACGTGAGAAAAAAAACACCAAATCTACAACATCAAAAAATACGTGAGAAAAAAACACCAAATTTAAAACATCAAAATTTACGTGAGAAAAAAAAACGCCAAATTTACAACATCAAAATTTACGTGAGAAAAAACCCCGCCAAATTTACAACATCAAAATTTACGTGAAAAAAAACGCCAAATTTAAAACATCAAAATTTACGTGGAAAAAAAACGAGAAATTCACAACATCACTTACAACATCGAGGACAACATTGGACGTGTGCCAAAACACAGATAGAGGCAAGTGCCTGAACCAAAGAAAAACCCTTGACTCAATGGTTTGGGATCTAGGATTCTAGGATCAGAATCTATGATTGCTGCAAGATTTGGCCACAACAATGGCTGGTGAATGGCGATGTTTCAGCAATGGAAACATAGTTCCATGCCGGATGTCTCTATGTACCTATCCTTGGCTTTCAAATTTGAGACGTGACCTTGACATCAAGAAGAGCAGAGCAGTCGAGAGCAGTTGTGTTCTTAATGCCATATCTTCCCGATGGTTTTGGGCGTACGTCATCGGCGGGGCTCAGATGTGGTGCAGTGCAGCTGGTGTTTCTTCGGTTCCACCCGTATTTTTGGGGACATGTTTCAGTCATTGTTGGCTTGCGCGGCATCCCCATGATCCAAGGAAACAACCGGTCGAGTCATGGGAATGGTCAAACCAAGAAAACAGGAACTTCTAGAAAATTGGCAAAGGGGACTTATGGAGGTGAAACCCAATAGTTAACCCATTTAACCCAACCATTTAAACTTGGTTAAACCCATTTACACCCAATAGTTAACCCAATTAACTTGGTAAAACCAATTTTAAGCCCAATAGTTAGACTGCACCCCCAAGCGGTTGGTTGGCCATGTTGTTTTTGAGTTGCAAGACGCCCCTGCCACTCACCCTGCTAGCATCTACCACTTCGCACCTTGGGAAAACCCAAATTGCGTGCCATGGTCAGGATTACTCAGCCATATCAATGGCCATTTCAGGAACCTAAATTGGAGCCTACCCTCTGGTAAACGTTTACATAACTATGGAAAATCACAATTTTTAATGGGTAAATCAACTATAAATAACCATTTTCAATACCTATGTTAGTTTACCAGAGGGTACCATATATAAGGCCTATGTAAGGGGATATACCTTCAAAATATGGCCTTAAATGGTACTAACGGACCTCCATTTTAGGATCTTGGAATTCCCATTGACCATATCGCTATGAGTTAAAAACCTGGCGCCCAGTACATATCCTTCAAGATGCTGGTGTGACCAGGGACAGGGGGCCCAATATTGATCATATCAAGTTGGTGATATATCCCACTAGTCACTAGTCCAATTATATCACCTGGTTGGTGGTTTGGAACATTTTTTATTTTTCCATATATTGGGAAAAATCATCCCAACTGATTAATATTTTTCAGAGGGGTTGAAACCACCAACCAGATCGCGATTATACTCCCATGTTATGTCCATGATAATAGCTAAATTAGCAGCTAAATCCCCATGACATTGATGGATGTTCATACCGAAAAACATGGTCAGATTTGATACACGTAATATACCCTCTGGTAATGCTACAGAAAATGGCCATAGAAATAGTGGATTTTCCCATGAAAAATTGTGATTTTCCATAGTTATGTTAGTTTACCAGAGGGTACAATTGTAGGTCTTTCAACTCCCACAAGCCAGGAAATAAGTTGATTCTCTTGGAGGATCACTTCACTGCATGAAACTGGTTACATCTGGTAATTCGACTTATGTCAGACAATGTTAGCTGGCATAGGGCCTAGGATATTATATCATATTCAAATTTCTTGGCAACCTGTTAGTAACCACAGATACAGAAAGGTTTGAGGACTTCTTTAAAGGAGCTGGGGTATCACATTATATCACCGTCGCTGCTGCAGGTATTTCGGACAAAGTTTCCGAGCACAGACACGTCGCGAAAACGGCTTGCAGAGTATGTCGCGCCTCGGGTCTGAATTTGGAGCCATGAGAAATATTCCTCTTGATGGCGGGGTTATGAATGGCTATTCCTACCTGGTTTCTTGAGGATGGTTACTGCCCATACTTCATTCTTCATGAGATACCATGGGATACCTATTTATCAACCAGTATCATAACTCATACGGAGGGAATGTGGGAGTACCTTGGTGGCGTAGCTATGCAGGCAAACCCCTTTGGGCGGGCTGGCGAAGGGGGGATAGTCAGCGATAGAAACGAGGATGTGGGTGTGGACAATTATAGTCATCCTGGAGTAGATAGAACATGGAGATTTTAAAATATCACCACGATAATGAGAATATCGTTGAACATCCTATATTCTATCTACCTCAGTTGATGACGTGTTAAAGGTTGCGGATGTCTACCAACAATTTGTTGTGGGTTTACGATCCTTGACCTCACATGGTATGTGTATTGTAATTTCTGATGCGCTGAACACTCCCTTTTAATTGGCTATAACTGGCTTTACGGGTCTAAGCAAAACAAACATGGAAGTAGCCTCTGGCAATCTAGCATGACTTTGGAAAATCAATATGTTCGGTAAATCAACTATAAATCAATGGCCACTTTCCAGTTCGCAAACTCTTAGTTTACCAGTAAAGTAACTGATTTATTGCAAATTATGAAAACCCAAATTCTGTTGGGATACCCAAGCCATTTACCCTCTGGTAAACCAAGAGAACTATGGAAAATCACCAAGATTAATGGGAAAATCTACTATTTCTATGGCCATTTTCTATGTCGCAAACTGTCAGTCATGGTGCCACTCCCAGGTCCAGTGTGGTCCATGAGGCCGTGTACATGATCAGGATCCGGTTTCCCGATGGTGGATGGGGATGAAATCACAGCTTTGGGACCCATTGAATGGGGGGGGTGTTCCATAATGTTTCATATATATTTAATATATATATATATAATATGTATATTAGGTTGATATATTATATATAAACCTAATATGAAGAATATGTTGATCATGTTTATATTGATGGAATTGTTGTCTCATGGTGTCTTTGTTGCCATGAACTCTGGGTGTGCATTGCACATCACCAGGACCTCACCATAAATGATGTCAGTTTAGTTGGTGAATGATCTAGATTTATGTACGTCCAGTATGGTTATCTACATATATATATATGGTTGGTATATGTTGAGTTTTTTATACTCACCAACATGCAAAAGCAAATAGATGACATAATATGTGATCATATCAACAATATGATGGCTTACATAACATCAACATGTTTGCCATAATATATTTCATAGTCTATATTCTATTTTAAATATAATCATTCATCATTATAGTTTAATGAATGGACATTCACTTGCTCAGATCAAAGCAAATCCTTTCTGGCAGGGAAAACACCCAGCATGGCATGACCTTCCGGGAATTAGATAACCGCCAAGAGATGGATGTTGATAGTTGATTTATGATAGTCAATGGATTGGTTTCACGGAAACATTACAGGAAACCCCTATATTTAATGGGAACATCATGGAAAATCGGTGTTGCCTGTAGATTTTCCCTCAAACCAATCCGTTGAATGATAGGTGTTTATTGGTTTATAACTTCACTGACTGCTATAGCTAGTTTTTTTTGGAATTTATCACTGTTGAATCCGGAAGAGTTGATAGAGTTGATGCCCTGGATCAGATTTTATCGCTGGATTGTAGTCAGTGTGCCAGCCAAAAATTGAACATGGCGTAAATTAGAACAATAGTGATATATATATATGATACATAATAATGGTGAATAGTGGAAGCCCCAGCTAAGTTGGATTTCGATTGACTCTCCTATTGGATCCTGTTGGATATTGGCATTTTTTGGCGTCGATGCTCGATGGTCAGAGGGTGAAACATTTCTCCGTTCCATCGCTGGTTTGAATCACCGGTCGTCTGACTTGGTAAACCACCCAGACATAGATCAATATTGATATGGGTGTGTCTGAAAATAGGCTATACCCCCAAATGGCTACGTATTAATTAATTGGGAATATGATAGTAATCCAATGGATTTAGGGTTATAATTTTCAGAGAATTCCATATATTCACCTGAATCCATGTATGTTATATATGGTAACATGGATCCCATCCATATACCCCAGTTATGTTAGCATTAATATACCAGCACTATGGATCCGTCATGGGATATATTCACCTGACATGAACAGCTTGATCCCAAGCGCTCCACGAACAGCTTGGCCAGGACCGTGAAATGTTTTAGTCGCGAGGACCGTGAAAAGGGTTTGGGTTTGGGGTCAAAAGTGAGGAACATGGAATATTAATGTTGATTAATGGTGATTTAATGGTGATTAAATGTCTGGTAATGGAATAATTAGTAATGTCTGCTTGGTGCTTTCAAACATTTTTCATGTTTCCATATGTTGGGAATAGTAACTCCAACTGTCAACTGACTAATATTTTTCAGAGGGGTGGCTCAACCACCAACCAGGACATGTTTTTTTTTGTGTGGAGTTCGCATCTCCAAGAATGGACCCCAAGAAAGCGGATGGGCGCATGACCGTTGTAGGTCCATTGGTAACCAACTGAACACATGCCCATGGATGTGTCATCACCGTCAGTACTATAAATGACAGTGTTGATCCATCTTGGCAAATAAATACACTACGCTGTGTCTGTCGTAATATACGCAGAGCGGGGCCTCCCAGATATGTTTGTTGGTTGATATGCTCACCCATTCAAGTGTAGATATATCCACCATAAATCGAACAGTTTGTGGAGTTGTTCCAGCGAAGTGAAACTTATCATAAATCCAATATAGATCGCCATGTTTGGTAGTTACCTCCATATTTTTTGTGGTTAAATCCTATTTTTGTGTGGTTGAATCGCACTGTCAAGAAAATGCAGCGGAGCAAGTCTTTGGTGAAGCCTTTCAAACCAGAAAGCCACCAGCTCCCAGTGCCAGGGGTTGTCAAGTTTCGGCAGCTCGTGGTATTAGTGAGCGCTGGCACGAATATTGCTGGCAGAGGCAGGTGCCGTCAGTAACCGACTTCGATAGACTTCGATTCCTCAGCTGGGGCCGGCATTGAAATGGAAGGCTGCCCTCCTACTGAGGAGTACCGGGCTTGGACAGTGACGTGGCTGTCAGACCCACAGGAAGAGTGGCGTCAACAGTGGAAGCAGTCGGTTGAACTGTTGTAGTTAAATCAGGATAAATAGATTTTTGCTGATCATATCTGGTTGTGGTGGTTTGGAACATTTTTATTTTTTCCATCCAGTTGGGAATTTCATCATCCCAACTGACGAACTCCATCATTTTTCAGAGGGGTAGGTAGGTATACCACCAACCAGTTATATAATGAACCATCATTAACCAGCATTAGTCACTATTAATCACTATTAACCATCATTTACCATCATTGACCAGCATCAATCACTATTAATCACTATTAACCACCATTAACCACCATTAACCACCATTAACCACCATTAACCACCATTAACCACCATTAACCACCATTAACCATATAATAACCATATAATAACCATATAATAACCAAATATTAACCACCATTAATCACCAACCAGGTCACCATGAAATCACCATGAATTGATGGGGTGAATCCGATCATGTGCCCACTGGAGCCCACTGAGCCTGGCCCAGTGGCCCAGGACAAACACGTGGCCTTGGTTTCCCTGGCAGCCAGCGGCATGGCCAAGGCTGGACATAGCGGATAGAATCTGATAGAGGTCCAGGTGGCTTCTTTATTAGCTCTCGTTTTAATGGGGGCCGCACAAAATGTTGCCTGTGGCTTAATCAAAGATGGCATAATCGGCTTTCGTGGAAATATCTTCTAGATTTTTTCTGATGTTCCATTAATAACATCATATAACATATATAGCCTTGTTGTATTCCGAGAGCAATAGTCGCATGTTCTGTGGAAAATCTGTGTTTTTTTTTCAGAAAATGATCTACACACGGTGGCAGTGAAAGACATAACTATGCGATTGTTTACAGAAGGGTAATTAATTATCCATAGTATATATTATCCATAGTATATATATATATATGTGTGTGTCACTAGTTTATAACATATATATAGTATGATATAATCATCCATGGTCCGTGATTCTTCCCAGCTAAAATCCGATGTTCCAATATTCCAAGTTCCAATGCAAGGCAGATCAGCCGGAAAATCTCAAGTGGAAGCGCAGCGTGAAACACGGCAACTTGGGCGCAACTTGGGCGTCCCGTGCATGGAGTAGCGTGAAGAAAAGTTTGATTTGTACCCAGAAACGCTTTGTTTGGGTGTTTTTTGGGTTAAATGGAACTATGCTAACTTACCATTGGTCTTCAATGGGACTTTTGATGGTACATATATCATGAACCATTTCCTATGGTTTTCCTATGGTTGTTCTATGTTTTTCTATGGTTGTGGAATGATCCCAGCAGGATCATTCCAGTGAGTTGTGGCTCCAAGGTTTCACATCCCATGGAACCGAATGGAACCATCCAAGCGGGGAAAGACGCCCTAACTTCGGATTCGATGCCTGTTGTAAAAGCCCAACATGATAGATTTGGTGTATATATATATATATCCAATCTATCTATCCATCTATCTAACCTATCCAGAAAAAAACCCAACATGAATGATGAAATTTGTCAAAAGGATGGGTGTTGCCAATGATTTGACAAAAGGATGGGGGGCAACACCGCAGATTTCATGAATTCGTGCTTGGATGACCATACCGCATATCTTTGAGGATTGATTCAAGTGGAAAAAAAACGAAAGACCTTGCAACATTTACCCTCAAATATCGGCAGTTCTTGTTGAACTTTGTTGATTTACTCTTGATCCATTTTTCAGGCGTCATGGTGGCATGGTCAAGCTACATGGTTAAGTTTTCCCAGTTCTAAAATGGTCACCTCTCCGTTTTCGTATATCCAGCCAACAAGAATCCCTACGGTTGGTGGTGCCCCCCAGCTGAACATTTTTCACCGTCTTAAGCACCATCAAAAACGTTCGCCATGAGGCACTGAAGTTTGTCGGTGTATAAACCCATCCAAGCCATTCAAGCCATTATTTATGGTTTTTGCTTAAGTTATAAGCAGCATAATCCAAGATTACCCAACTGGTTGGTGGTTTCAAACATTTCTTGTTTTCCACAATACATGGGATAATACTTCCCATTGACGAACTCATATTTTTCAAGATGGTTAAAACCACCAACCAGCCAAGTTATAAACCGACTTTATGAACGAACCGGGCACGACCAAGGGCTAGATATCCCCATTCTATCCACATCAGGGCTGGCGTTAACCCCCACAACTTTGTTTGGTAAACGATAATCATATCGGAAACTTTTTCAATATCTCTAAATCATATCCAATGGTCATACAATGTCAGTCCCAATGATTTGATTGTGTAATGACCCAGTCCCCTTTTTGGCGGAGCCTCCGCCCAGGTATTGGGCAACTACTGCCCGAGATCACTCAGCGATGCGTGTGCGATCCTTGGGGCCCCAAGAGGGGCCCAAGGGGATCCTAAAATGGAGGTACGTTGGTAACCATATGTTTGGCCATATTTTGTGGGGATATTCCCTGAAATTTAGGCCTAAAATAGGCTTTATATATGGTAGGTATCTCCAATCAATCGGTTCCTGAAATGGCCATTGAAAATACTGTGGATTGGTTGATATCAATGGGATGTGAATTGGATTCATCCCCATCAAAATTTTGAGCACGTCACCATGAGAATTTCTGGATTTGGGTTTGTCCAAGAACTCTCTACTCTCTGGTAATTTAACATAGCTATTGAAAATGGTCATTTATGGTGAGTTTTCCCATGAAAAATGGTGATTTTCCATAGTTATGTTAATTTACCAGAGGGTATACTCCACAATGGCAAAATCCAGTGAGGGAAGATGATAAAAACAAATCGAGAAAACAGCTAAAAGAACGCCATGTTCGCGCATGAATCAAGCACTGCTAGGACATTTCCATTCCGGGTGGATAAAATAAATCTATACATGGATATCAGTGGGAAAGTTTCTTTGGGTATATTTGATTCCCAAAGGAAGGGCCCCAAGGATCAATGTTCGTCATAGTTGGTCGGGGAAAGCGATAGATCAATCCACCATAAATCCAATCGTGAGCCAAGTTATAAACAAACTACCCTCTGGTAATTTAACGTAGCTATTGAAAATGGCCATTTATAATGGATTTTCCCATTAAAAATGGTGATTGTCCATAGTTATGTAAACGTTTACCAGAGGGCAACCGATCCAGGGAGCCTTTTCCACCACAAATTTGTTTTACGTTTAACACAATATTCATGCGGCAGGATAAGACATGCGGATATATTTGTGAAGCATTTTACGAAACCCGAGGGTGTGCTGCTGCTGCCTGCTGCCTCCTTCTGTTGCTCCTCATCTGAGAATTATTTGTTATACATCTACAAAATCATCTTGATCATTTTGCCTTATCATAATCATAGCTGTATGATGTTGGTGATGATGTTGGCCGCATCCTTCTAGAGTCCAATCATTATTGTGGAGGATCCATTTGAAAAATCCTTGGGAGCAGACTTGGAAAGTGTTGTTTACAAAAGGGAACTATGACTACCTCATGTACTATCTCATTTACCCTCTGGTAAACTAACATAACTATGGAAAATCACCAGTTTTAATGGAAACAACTCACTATTAATGGTCATTTTCAATAGCTATGTTTTTTTTTTACCAGAGGGTACATTCGCTTGATTTTTGCGACTGTGGCAGTGTTTTCAGTCACCCTTGAAACAAACACGTACCCCATTGGGGTTAAACCAGCCCGACAAACACAATTGTTTCATCACACTCAGTAGGCTACATCCCTGCTGCTGACCTACGGACAAAAGTAGTTGTCAGAACTATAGTATGAAATACCACACTCATATATATATATATTATATATATATGTGTTAATATACAGATTCAACCTACAAAGTAAGTGGGTCTCATAACTCAATGCTACCCCTCTTACTATAAGAAACTTAGATATATTACTGGTTGGCGGTTTGGAACATTTTTAAATTTTCCATATATTGGGAATAATAATCCCAACTGACTTTCATAATTTTTCAGAGGGGTTGAAACCACCAACCAGATCAGAAATTAGATAATATATGTCTTACAGTATCCCCATATATATATATATATATATTATATATATATTCATAATTCTATATACCATATGTCACCTAAAATTTATATTTTATATGATATAACTGTATGATTAATTCCAGAAGATCCCTGGTTCCAGTATCTTCTTCTGGGAAGGTACTGCTTTTGCCTTTGGTGTGGCCTCGTCTGGATGGAGTCGGGGCCCTGTGCTGATGTGTGCCTCGTTTTTCGATATGCCTTTGGAACTAAGGATGTTATGAATTTGTTACTGTTAATCATAGGAATTATATGGAATTATCTGATAATATCTGGATTTATAAGTAAAAATTTGTATTTATATGGCTTTCACTTAATCACATAGTTAAATATAGTTAAATATAGAATGATTTGGTATGGTTGGGTATAGTATAACAATACTTTTCACATTAAATAGTTTGAGACGGTTCAATGAACCGTATGCATATGTGTATATATATATATGTGATTTCACCAATCAGATAATACATAAATTCAATCAAGTAAACATGTACATATGTATCTGGTCTGTGGTTTGGAACATTTTTTATGTTTTCCATATATTGGGAATAATCATACCAACTGACTAATATTGTTCAGAGGGGTTGAAACCGCCAACCAGGTACATATACACATATAAGTTATTATAAGGATTTTTATATCCCCATGTTTGGGTTAAAACCAGCTTCAGCTTAGCTCATCGCCCCCCCGATTCGCACCTGCCGGCTGAGGCGTGACTTCTCTGCAGGTGACATGACGGCCTACTTGCTGCTGGTGCAACAGGACTGTGGGAACTTCCTGGGATTGCACCATGGTTGTTAGAAACATCAATGGCCATTTCAGGAACCGATTTATTGGAGGTACTTAACATATACCCTCTGGTAAACTAACATAACTATGTGGAACATCACATTTTTTAAAAAAATATGTAAATCAATTATTTCTATGGCCATTTTCCAGTTCGCAAACTGTTTGTTTACCAGAAGGTATTGTATAAGGCCTATTTTTCAGGCCTATAGCAAGTGAATATCCTCAGAAAATGTGGCCTTATATGGTACACTACCTACATTTTAGGATCCTTTTTTATTCCCATTGAAAACATGTGACTCCCAGGATTTTTCATGTAGTAAAAGGACAACTAACCATCAACAATAGGGATTTTTGTCGGAGGGATATAGTCCTTTTATCTATAGGGATATCTTTTATGTATATATATATATGTCTATATATGTATAGAAATCTATCAATGGAGAAAAATGGAAGAACGTGACTTTTTGTTAGCTTCGGGATGGGATTTTTGTTGACCGAATTTTCGGTAATTTCAATCAAACCAATGCTATAAACTACGATGCATACCCTCTGGTAAACGTTTACATAGCGAACTGGAAAATCACCATTTTGAATCGGTAAATCAACTGTACATGTGGTATTTTCAATAGCTATGTTAAATGATCAGACGGTAGTAGGAGTTTTGTTTTAAGAATTGCTTGTTTCTGGTCTAGGAGTTGCAGCATGTTGCCTAAGATAGTTGAACCATGCTTCGCTTGGCAGTTGCCATATGGTCTGCAGGGTATAGGGCCGTATAGGGGAATCCATCAGATATGTAGGGGACCCATTGGGTACCTCTTCTTTCCTGTAGCCAGGTTTTTTTTTCACTTACGGTACCATCTCCTACAGTTTGTTGGCGCATTTTTCCGGAATTTGTTGCTTACATTCCCATGGTTGGTACTAAAATACCCCCTTGATCCCTTGGAAAAACGCAATCTCGCCCTATTTTAGCAGTAGATAACGATCAGTTCTGGACATGCATCATCTGTATGCTACTGGGATCTGCATCTGACAATCATTCCATTGTGGACATATGATTCCAAGATGCCACTCCATGAAACTCATGAAACTCCCAACTTTGGATTGAATTTTCGTGAAAAAAAAACACTTGCTGCAGGTTGAAGATTTTAACCCAACCACTTTCATTGATAATTCAAAGGGATTTATGATTCAAAGCACTCGTTGGGGGTTTTCATGGGTTTTCATACCATTTTGTTGGTTCAATCTTTAAACGGTTCGCTATACTTATTTATAATAATAGCATTATAGACAGGTTATAATACTATTAGATACTATTAGAATATGTGTATATATATATATGTATAGTATACACCATTATAGAATACTATATGTTCCCTAATATGGAATCAGACCATATACACCACAGATAACATTAAGATATAGTATGGCTTTCTTATATATATATATATATCCTACTACAAGATGGTGCCGAGGCCACTTATCAGTTGGTTTACAACCCCCATCCGGGCAGGTTGGAGGACTCGTGCAGAGAGTCCGTCACCAGTTCCAGGAACTGCAACGACGTCACCGGGTCTGCAAGGATGTGGCTGGAATTTCCCAAGCAAATGTTACCGAAAAATGAGGATGTTGGATCTATTTTCTGGGATTGATATGGAATTTATCCAACCAGATTTGGGAATTTCAGATGTTTTGAGTCAGTTTTGAGATGTTTTAACAATGGAGAGGTCTTGTAAACCGAGAATTTTTGGATAAAACGACCTTTCAATCAGGGGGGCATGGAGAAAATCCATGGCCCAGCGACTTCACCAATGGTTGAAGAAATCAGGGGGATCTATATATATATATATGGATTTATAGATGGTTGGTGGTTTGGAACATGGCTGATATTTTTCTATTCAGTTGGGAATTTCATGATCCTGACGAACTCATATTTTTCAGAGGGTTGAAACCACCAACCAGATATGGATTGATAGGTTTGCAGAATCTTCGCAGGTTCCATGTGGTTCCGTTATTCCGATGCGTGTAGTCTACGCTGGATTGCTGTATGCTTCGCGCTTGGGACGATACTTGCACGGGATTCCTCCGGTTCTGTCGAAACAACTGGCTCAACCAATAATTACATCAACATAAATCAACCAATTCTTGCGATGTGGGCTTCACATGGATTCATTCAGCTCCTAACATTCACAACATCACAATAAATCAATCGTTTATGTTAGTCTCAATAAATGTTAACACTCAATCAATCATAAATCTGGGTAAATTATAACGACCTCACTGTTCTCCCCCACTGGAATCATGGTCAATAAGGGAATTATCCCAAAATAGCCAAACATTTCAGGTTAGTGAAATATTGTAATAATTTGTAATTTCCCCAGATAAATCAACATCAATTAACCTATCATTGGTCATAAATCATCCATTCACTCACCACCTGAGGTCATGACATGCTGCTGGACCATTTCGAGTTTATGGACCGTTCTCCTTCGGTGCTTTCGGGCGACCACGACGCACAGGCCAGGCTCGCTGGAGGTTTGTTTTCAGACGGGGAGCCAAAGTTCCAATATGTTGGCTTTTCTGATGTGTTTTTAACCATCAACAATAGGGATTTGTGGGAACTAATGGTTCATAATTATGGTTCGTTTTGTTTCTGATGTGTTTCCATTAGTTCCCTTTTCACAATCTATGCTTAAACCAAGTAACTAACCATCTTGGAGATTAAAAATGTTTCCATTAGTTCCATTTAACCATCAACAATAGTCATTAGTGAGAACTAATGGTTGATCTGGTTAAACCAAGCAACCATCCCACTATCAACAATGGTTAAACCAAGTAACCATCCAAGTTATAGTGGGAACTAATGGTTGAACCATCAGAATGAGTGAGGATTTAACCATCAACAATAGGAATTTGGTGCAAAAGGGGGACCTAATAACTTGAGTAACAAACATTTAAACGGATGATGGAACATTTAAATTCCGGATATACTTGATGGCTGAAATTCTGATTTCTGACATGTTTTGACATGTCACATATCAGAATTCAGAATGATATGTTCGTTCGACTTGAGAAGTGGAATGACCACGACACGTCTGAAGATCAAGAATCCTTGCGACATGCGTGCCGTGGTCAAACAATTTGGTTACAGTATAGCAGTTGGAGATTGGAGGCTGAGGTTGATAGAACTGCGGAACAGCTTTGAGAGGATTAGACAATTGTTTCAGTATATGAACTAGTGTTTCGCAGCGTTTCCCCTCAAGAAGCTGCAACTTCGACAAAACTGCTCAAAGAAGCATGAGTCGCGGAGGGGGGACGCCTAACTGTTCCTGCGGGAACCACCAGCCAACGACGCTGGCCCCTGTCCTCCAGACGGTGTGGGAGGACAGATGGGTTCTTCAAAAGAAACCTTACATGTCGGCAGACACATGGGAGCTACTGGAGCGTAAGTGGGCGGCAGTCGATGCCGGTGAAGTTGATGAGGCTGACAGGTATAGTGATCTCATTAAGCGTCGAGTTAAGCAAGATAAGGAGGAACATGTACTCGAGCAATTGGAAACCATCACTTCCCAAGGTTATAAGTGGGACGGACTTAAAAGACTGAGAAATCAATTCACGCCAGCTTTTACTAAATTCAAAGATGCTGATGGAAACCATGTTCCTTTCAAAAACTACCCCCAGAAAGACGCTGAATACCTCCATGATGTTCAATGGAAACCCTCTTCTGCTGACTCTTTTCCTTCACGTTTGCATATCCCACTTCAAAATGGTAGGTACAAGGTTGATGATTCTCCTTTCAGCATCACTGAGCTGGATTCTGTTCTTTCATGTTTGAAGAGAAACAGGACTCCAGGCGATGATGGCATCCCTGCAGAATTATACAAATGGTTGAGTACTGAAAACAGAATGCTACTGCAGAAAGCTGCCAACGACGGTTTCGAGCCATGGATTTTAACAAGTTTCTTAATGCAATGGTGGTTTCAACTTACAAGAAAGGTGATTCATCTTCTCTCGCAAATTACAGACCCATCTCGTTATTGTCCTGCTCTTATAAGATCATTGCAGCGCTGATTAAGAACAGGCTTTTGGCAGGACTAGATCCTTGGCTGATGCAAACTCAGTACGGCTTTCGACCTAAGAAATCCACAAGCCATGCCATTTATGTAGCTGGACGTCTTCAGGACATCGCCGAAAAATCTAGAAGCAGGAGTACTCTGATCCTATTAGATTGGGAAAAAGCTTTTGATCGTGTAGCCCAAGAAAAGGTGATTGAGGCTCTAAAATGCTTGCTGGTCCCGAATAGGATTTGCAACTTGGTCGCAAGTTTTTACCAAAATCCTCAGTTCAAGGTCAAAGTTGGTTCAGACAATTCAGATTGGACATACCAGCGAGCAGGGATTCGGCAGGGCTGCCCGCTGAGTCCTTATTTATTTGTTTTAGTTATGGGGGTCATTTTCTCAGACTTGAAGGTTGAGCTATGTACTCCACGCCAGATTGGACTAATTGATGGTATCTATTTCTCTGAAATGCTTTTTGCAGATGACACACTGATTTTTGGCGCAGGTGCACGCTGCATCAACGTATTGCTACATGCAATTGAAAGACATTCTGAATATTTCGGACTGAAACTAAATTACGATAAGTATCGATAAGTGCATTAACATTACTGCTAGCCAAAGAGTTTCATCAGTTTGTTTCTCTCCAACTGGTCCTGGGCAAGGTAAGTAAGTTGGTTCCTAGAAAAGTTCTGCAGCTTACTTAGGCACAATTTTATTTGATTCATTCAGTAATAAGGCAGAACTTCTGAACAGATTGGCAGACTGCACTGCGACAGGGAATAGGATGAAATTATTCTGGAATAAGGCAAACACTTCAATTCGATGGAAAATCCAAGTCTTCAATGCAATCATTCGTTCGAAGTTACTCTATGGGTTGGAATGCATACAGTTGAGTAATGCCGAAATCTCTCGTTTAAATTCCTTCCGAAATAAGTCTTTACGCAGAATTCTAGGTAAACCTCCTACTTTTATAGACAGATCAGAGACTAATGGGCGAATGTACCGCGAAATTCAGGAACACTACGGCTGCAATTTCGAACATTTTGGTGATACATGGCGGAAAGCAAAACTCAAACTCTTTGGTCACATTCTTCGTTGTAGTAGAGCGGACCCTCTTTCTACTTGTAGCGTGATTCCCTATTGACCTCAACTGACGCACAGGTGGAAGGAGATGTGGAGTTTCAAGATGTTGAGTTGCTTGGATGTGGCTCATGGTTGCACACGTGACGTGTTTGTTGGGTCGTCTCTTACCTCTACATTCATATATTATGTATTGAAATGTTCCCACTTGATGGCCAGTTTCATGGGAAAAATGTTACACACCAATGGTACTGGGAATAACCTATGTTTAGGCCAACCCTGGGGTAGTCATCGCATAAAATTGGAGATGGTCCAACTAAAGTGTTTGCTAATAATGCATTCCGTTTTCGAGCACAATGGGACAAAATTTGGTTTTGAAAAGAAAGGATTATAATTATAACTGGTTATTAATATAACTGGGTACTGGGTATAGCCGATGTTTTTGCGAATGCTGAGCCAGAATGAGCCATGTATATTATATGAGCATAGCATGGGATGTCGTTCGCTAATCCGATGGCCCATCAAATCAAAGGGGGCCTCCCAACTTTTTTGCTGATCATCCATTTCCAGGCAACTGTTTTTTGCGCAAGAAACCATCTGATCCCTGAAGTAAACATTCTGACTTCTATCCCAGAATTCAAGATTAAAAGCGGGTAGATAAATCTACAGTGGGCAAATGTAAGCCAACAAGCACAACTTGAGGAGCCCGCACCCGTGGTAGCCCTGTTCCAAATGTCAAAAATGCTAAAAGAATATCAGCTGGATCATTCCAGCATATCCTCCCAAAACGATTTGTCGTGATGCTGCGGGCATGCGGTGATACCCAGGTTCGCGTACCCTGCGCGGCCAGATGTGCAAGTACTGAGGCCTGAGGTTGGGTTGGAGAAGTGCTGCAGAACTTGGAGTTGAGTTTTTGGCGCCATTGTGACAACCAGCTAGAAACTAAGTCGTTTGCAGGGTATCCAATGCTACACCAAGAAAAGAAAGGCTGCATAACGTCGTTACTTGCAGGTTTTTGGAGTCAGGTGGTTCGGTTTGCCACACATCCCGATATCCCATAAAAAAATTGTTTGTTAACTGTTAAATGTTCTTAAAATGTTTTTGTTAATTGCAGCTGATCAACAAATCACCGAGAAGCAGATGATGGTGAGTCAACCATCGCATCGTGAATTCGACAAATGCAAGCAACAAAATCACAGGGCGTACCCAACACCAACGGGAACATACCCCCCAAAGTAGGAAACTTCAATCAGTTTCAGTTGTCAATGAGGATATTAGAAGCGAATCTGATGGGTTCACGATTCCTCAACGTAGGTGACCTGTCCATGTGGCCAGTTGGTAGTGACTGAACGGGGATGTAGCCGACAACTCGACAACCAAAATAATTAGTGCCGCTCTATATTATATGAATGGTGACATGACCGCGGACCATGGGATATATTGGGATATCGGATATCAAAACCCCAAAGTAGATATAACCAAAGAAAGGGAGTGTTTAAGGAAACGACCAGCACAAGTACAGCGTTGCCTGTGGATAGCTGACGATGATGTCCCAACATTGAGGGGGGTATAGTCCTTCCCATAGTCATGTAAATGACCCCTCGATGTAAAGCAGCGTTCAATGCATCGTCGTATTTTCTATATCGATGGAAGGCTTGGTTTGAGGCCTCATGACTGCATCAATTTTGGCTAGATACTTTAGTCAAAGGAAGTTGGGAAGCAATCTTCCGAGTTACGGATGACTTTTATTCGAGTGACTTTACATCACATAACAATACATGTAACATCACATAACAATACATCACACAACAATACTCTGACGAAGGGTGGTGTTGGAGGGAAGTGATGGGTGATGGCGAAGGGTGATGACGGAGGGAAGTGACCGAGTTACGGACAAATAGAACTGTGAGACTTTACATCACATAACAGTATATCAAAGAAGGGTGGTGTCAGACTTACATCACATAACAGTACATCGCATAACAATATATCACATAGGGTTATACTATAGGGAAGGGAACGAAGGGTGGTGACCTAGGGAAGTGGTGACCTAGGGAAGTGCCTCTGTGTCCTGCAAGGAGTGGTTGGTCACATGTGCGTAGTTCTAGGGGGTTGTTTTGGGGAGGAAGCCGGAGCACGAAACCTTGCGTTTTTCCGTGTACAGTGGCTGCAGCCGGCGATGAAATGTACCTCGTTTTTCCGTGTACCTCGTGTGCAGAGATCCGATTTTGAAGCTGCACCTTCTCACGCTGTTGCACGTACGTCTAGTGTGTTTGGCAAGTCAATAAATCGATGTCGCATTATAATGGCTAGTACTTTGTGCAAGCTCTGTATAGTACAAAGTAGTACTGGGAAGTGCCTCGTGCAAGCTTTGTAGTACAAAGTAGTACTGGGAAGTGCTTTGTGCAAGCTTTGTAGTACAAAGTAGTATTTGTAGTACAAAGTAGTATTGGGACGTGCTTTGTGCAGGCTTTGTTGTACAAAGTAGTAGTGGTGCGAGCGGTGTGATACACAGTGGTACTTGGACGTGCTTTGTGCAAGCATTGTAGTACAAAGTGGTACTGGGACGTGCTTTGTGCAAGCTTTGTAGTACAAAGAAGTGGTGGTTCGAGCTTTGTAATAAGTAATACACAGTAGTACTGGGAAGTGCCCTGTGCAAGCTTTGTAGTACAAAGTGGTACTGGGACGTGCTTTGTGCAAGCTTTGTAGTACAAAGTAGTACTGGGGAATACTTTCTGCAAGCTTTGCAGTACAAAGTAGTACTGGGAAGTGCTTTGGGCAAGCTTTGTAGTAAAAAGTAGTATTGGGAAATGTCGTGCGCAAACTAGTATGTAAACGGTTCTGTGTGTAAGAGCTTGTGTGTGTGTAAAAGTTTCTCTATGTACATGTTTCCGTGTGTAAACGCATCTGTCCCTAAAGGCTTGTTTGTGCAAAGTTTGCTGCGTGTAGAGGTTTCTTTGTGTAAAAGCTGCTGTGTGTAAAGTTTTTCTGTCTGAAAATTTGCTGTGTGTAAAAGTTTCTCTGGGTAAAACTGTGCTGTGCGTAAATGCTTCTGTGTGGAAAAAACTTGATGTGTGAAAAAAATCCCTGTGTAGAAGTTTGCTGTGTGTAAAAACCTGCTGTGCTATTTTTTTCTGTGTGCAAAAGTTCTCTGTGTAAAAGTTTTCTGTGTGTAAAAACTCTCTGTGTAAAAGCTTTCTGTGTGTACCAGTTTGCTGTGTTTAAAGAATTGCTGTGTGTAAAAACTTATCTGTGCAAAAACTTATCTGTGTAAAAGCGTGCTGTGCGTAAACGCTTTCCATGTGCAGATTTTTTCTGTGTGTAAAGGTTTTTCTGTGTAAACGCACGTGTGTCTCAAGTTTCTGTGTGCAAAAGTTTCTCAACGCATTAGTTTTTGTGTGCGCGAGAATTTTAATAGTATTTCCATCCATTTCCATCTTGGTATCCCAGTGCAACTGTATCCATTTGTCTGGGTGTCATTGGGCCACAGGGGCGTCAGCTTCACCATGGAGAAGGGACAGATGACGGCCTTAGCATCTTGATGATGAAAACCTGGAGTTGGGGGTGTATTTCGCATGTTTTCACAGATTTTCAATGTGGACTATGTTTTACCTTCTGATAATTTCATAAAAAAAAGGTAAGGAAAAATAACATTTTTGGATGTAAATCATCTATAAATGGGTTATTGTCCATGAATATGGTAATTTACCTGATGGTATTTGTTTGTTTTTGTTTTCCTTTCTCATGCAATTCGATGGATTCCTGTTTCGAATCTTTCTCGTACTGTGCATATTGCATGGTTGTTTCTCCATGACTTTTGGAACCTGTGTATATTTCGGCATTTTGGTGTGACCCAAGTTGTGACTATGATCATGAAAACGATGATTGTGAGCATGATTACCACGTGCCAACTGATGTATCTGATGTTGATGGTCATCATCGTGTTTGTCAAACGAGGATGACGTTGACGCCGATGTTGATGACTGTCATGGCGATGAGAATGATGTTGATTATTGTTGATGTTTGTTGATGATTTTGGTGTCTTTAACGATGATGGTTTCGATCATGTTGACGCTGCCCATGGTGATCATGGTGATGATGGTGATGATGGTGATGATGTTGATCATGGCGATGATGGCGATGATGGTGATGCCGGTCATGATGGTCATGATGGTCATGATTGTCATGATTGTCATGATGGTCATGATGGTCATGACGGTCATGATTGTCATGATGGTGATGATGGATGGCGGTGATGGATGATGATGATGGATGGTGATGATGGATGGTGATGATGGATGGTGATGATGGATGGTGATGGATGGTGATGATGGTGATGATGGTGATGATGGCGAGGGTGAGGATGCTGGTGATGGATGAGGAGGATGATGGTGATGAGGAGGATGATGGTGATGAGGAGGATGAGGATGAGGAGGATGAGGAGGATGGGGAGGATGAGGAGGATGAGGAGGATGTGGAGGATGAGGAGGATGAAGACTGTGATTTGGACAATGTTGATGTTAACGTTGGTGTTCATAGATGTTGATGATGTTCACGATGATCGTTGATTAGGTGGGAGCTTCCGGCAGTGGCAAATCCACCATTGCGGCACTGCTCTTTCGGCACTACGACCCTTCCGTTGGGAGCTCAAGTGGCAGCAAAACGTTCCGTTGTATGGGATCCCAACATTAACAACACACACACATACACACCAATACACCATGGTACTGGAGCGGGGACCTCGGTTGAGGAAAATACATTCATTCATTATCCGAAACATTTTTTGGCATTTTGACTTTTGACATCAGGTTTATGTTTTTTTTTGCAAACTACTTGACATGACAAGCAAGGATGTGGCAAACAAACTTACAGTAAGTGTTTCGGTGTTGATTTGCAAAAAGGACTGGAACACTTGTACTTTTGTGAGTCCATCATTGAACTTGAAACCCGGCCCGGCTTGGAATGCCATATTACCATCTGGTTGGTGGTTTGGAACATGTTTTTTGAATGTTTCCATATATATATATAGGGAACAATCATCCCAACTGACTTTCATGTTTTTCAAAGGGGTTGAAACCATATGATCATCATTAGCAAGTTTATATACCACTTGAAACTTACCATTTCGGGAACCATCCCAGAAGGTGCGGTGCCGTGCTGCCGTTGCTGCGCCGTGCTGCAGGTCGGAGAGGTCTTGGTGGATGGCAAGCCGCTCTGCGATTGGGACGCTTGGGCCATGTGGGGTAAACTCTGGGGTGAACTAATATAACAAGAATCAGCAATTTATGGAATATGTATCCCATTTATATCAGCAATCAGCAATTTAATGGAACTATATAATCATTATTCCATTATATCCAGCAATTTATGGAATTATCAGGGGAATAGCTGGAATATGATGGAAGATATATATATATATATATTAATATACATAATATGGCCAGTGACAGTAGTTGAACTTACTTTGGAAGAAAAATAACCAAACCAAGTAGTTCAAAACCAAGATATCAATTAACTACTTGGTGGTGGTTCACCCCAGTAAATGAGCTATAAGCACGGCAAGATAGGGCAAGGGTAAGTAGGATTAGTCTACTCATGATTGGGCTTTATATCCCACTTACTGTGGTGAACCGCCTGTGTTTATGATGGGAGTAGAAAACCATTGCTGAAGAGGTCCACCTTGTGGAGCGGTCCTTTACAAATAACATCAAATAACTATGAGCTGGAAATTGAATATTTCAGAATTAATTTTCCGCATATAAAATGGTGAGACATCATGGTCAGAGCCCCGACTAGGGATTGACAGACTCAATTTGTTGTTTCAACCATCGTTGTCGTGGTGACCCGACTTCAGCTGGTCTGACCATCGCACGCATGGGCATGGGTCATTTGTTTATGCCTGTCTTAAAATACAGTAAACCCAAGAAACAATTTTCCCGATTTTCCAGATGTGTGTGCGTGTTTGCGCAAACCTTCAACGCATTTGAAGTTGTTATAATTTATATACATGTGCATATGTACACTAATTATATTCTTGCGTTGAATTAAGATGTTTGTGTTTGGTTTACTATTTGCCATCAAAGATTAACAAAAACAGCCCAACCAATCGGTAGGTGAACATCACAACAAAACATGTATTTATTGTTTGAATGCTCACGGCTTTTGACCCAAACCCACGCAACCAAAATACATGATCATTTATGTTGTCACCATGGGTCTGAATGCAAAAGTTACCAAACGCATCCAAGGGTAGCGCCTTCAATGCAAGCCTCAAGTTCGCCCATTACTTCTTAGTGAGGCACTAATGCAAAAATGCAAAACGGATGTGAATTGACCCAGGACACGTGCGCTTTGCATTCGCAGATGGCTTTGGTGCATGTCCCAGTTTTGGGGGTTGACGGCGGTGAAATCATGCCACGTCATGTTGTTAGTGAAACAAGACAGTGAGCAACGCCTTTTGAGCTATTTGGCCCTGCATGTGCCTGAACATAGATTATATAGCTTATGTTTTCAATGCGTTTTCCTCACTTGATGATGCTTTCATACTAGCCGTTACTAGCCAGTTGTTTTGGGGCCAAAACGTCGTTAAACATGGTTGGCTGATGGATGTTTTTACGCTAAGGGTAAGCCCTGAAGGTCAACCAGCCTTTGACATGACCTTGGAAACCTGGTTGGTGGGTTGGAACATTTGGATCCCAACTGACGAACTCATATTTTTTAGAAGGATTGAAACCACCAACCAGAAACGATTTTGCTGTTTTATGGTCGGTTGCCCAGCTCATACTTGCTGTTTTCCATGTTGCTCTATGTTTTGTTCATCCGCTTCCTGTCAGTGTTCCCACTGCTAAGATCCCCATTTCCCATCCATTTTCTGATGGAAATGGATGTGAGATCATTTTCATTCATTTTCATTTATTTTCATCATTTACTTAAGATCAAAGCCTTACAAAATCTTCGAAGGAAGTTTAGAAGTCAAACTTCCGACAATATGGACAGATGAAAAGCAGAGCAGGGCAGAGGCAGAGAGAAGAGAAAGATTAGAAGAGAGAAGAGTAGAAGAGAAAGAGTCAGAAGAA
>Ga0126342_10005129_pt1 | contig 22708 bp, 22 predicted proteins | sample Cyp1metagenome_FD_92528 | JGI IMG/M metagenome (GOLD analysis project Ga0126342, IMG submission 92528) | Coral microbial communities from Lord Howe Island, Old Settlement Bay, Australia - Cyphastrea 1 metagenome | ecosystem: Host-associated > Invertebrates > Cnidaria > Coral ...
ATAAAATCATCTTAGACTGCGCAAAAACGTTTTTGGTGTATCATCTTAGGGGCGCAGCATTTTGACACCACTCCTCTCCCACTACACTACCTTTCGTCCGCCTCCGCCTGCTCTCAAGTTTCTGTTGGATGATCCCGTACGGCCGAAAAAGGGTTGATTGGGGAAAGGCCATGGCTTTCCAGGTATGGTTTGTTGGTTTATCATCCCCATTGACTATAGATCTGGAAAATGATACTATAGATTATCATAGACCATCATTGAATAGATTATATAATAATTGATTATCATTGTCCATCATAGTCCATGCAATCATCAGATTCCTATCTGGGTAAATTATAACGACCTCACTGCGACCGAGCCCTGGAATCATAAGGGAAATCATCCCCAAATGGCCTTAATTCAGGTCAGTGAAATATTGTAATTTACCCTGATAGATATAACCATATATAACCCCCATAAGCCCAACGGCTATTGACTTAGGTTCACCAACTTAGCTAAGTATGCGGGAAACCACCCTGCAGGCTTCGCTCCGTGCATTCCGTGCTGAACCTCTCCCCAGCACAGCTATTGGAAGAGGTGCTAAGATACGGATGTCGGATGATATGTGGGGAACCAAAGCATGATATGGAATTTCTACGGGCTTTCTTAGATCCATCCCAGTCTCGATGTGTTCAACATTGTCATTTGCCGGTTAAGTATGGTTCAATGAGATGAACTTTAGCTATGCTTTAGGTTTTATCAGGCTTCCAAGGAGAGCTGGGTCCAGTGCACCTCAAGACTGAACTCTTTACAGAAAAGTGGGCAAGCGCCATGGGTCAAAATGGAAAAATGATGGAAAAATGACAATTAGTCAATGGGTACCTAAAAAATGGGTTATAAATGGGTTATATCAGTTATATCTATAGTCAATGGGTTATCTTCTCCAAACAGGTACCTAAATGACTTCACTTGACACCCATGGCTATAAGTGTGTCTTGCAGCTGCTTGAGATCAAAGTTCACAACCCGTCGGGACGTCGGGAAAAAAGGACCCGGCGGCCGAGCCACAACGATGCTCCAAAGATGTGCCGTTTCCAACGCGTGTTGTCCAAAGCTGAGTGAAGAAGAGACTTGGCGACACAATGCAAAGCTGTGATGAGCAGTGTGGACTAACACCATGTTTCTCTTGGGAAGGAAGGTGGAAATATGTAATAAATATTAGAATTAAACATATAATATACCCATAATAATGTCCTCGACTCCGCGATTGGTCCCACGGGGGGTTCGAAAGTTTGGGCGCCAAAAATCATCACACTGTCTCAAGAGAGGCGGGTCCACATCATTTCCGCATCGCCCAGGACTTTACGGGCTTCAATGCTTTCGGCAACACGCAGATGTATTTGACTCCTTTCATGTACGACCCGTCTGCACCACATGGAGAGGAGAACATTAAAAATTGCTTGTGTGGATATGGGTTCTAAATCCTGAATGGGAAGGGGAGAAGTACATAGAAGTACTATAACTCAACGTCACACACTGAAACTAGGACAACAGGTCCGGGTGTCCGTTTTTTGGGTGTATGAGGGTCTACGGAACTTGGGACTCATCTTGGACCGGAGGTTGTAAAGCCTATTTTGGGGGGATCATTGCAACGTCCGCATTGGCAGTGTCACCAGATGGTTTGTGCAAGATGATTTCGATTCCTGATCACACTAACTTAATGACTAATCATCAATCTATGCCCGGTGTAGTCACATTCGTGGGAAAGGCTCGTATTTTCGACGAGAATATGTCAGACATGATGAAATTCAACTAGTTAAGCCGCCGTTGCCAACAGAACCAAAAAACAGAGCCAACACAGTTTCGAAGCGGAGAAATTTCTGGATACCAATCTGCTGGCAGCATGGCCTCAGGTGGAGATACAACGGTCATGAAGCCATCGGTGTTTGCGTGGGAGAAGGAAACATATATATTAATTGATGTCATAAGATGTCATATAAAGAAAAACCATAGTGAAGCCCATTAAAAATATTAATAGAACATGATAGAAGCTGTAGAGCCATATTGAAGCATCGAATCTAGCTTTTTTCATGATATGTTATGTTTCAACATGATTGAACCATATTAAATGGCTAATCCTTGAAACATATATGAAAAGATGAGCTATCTTCATCTATCTTCACTATCTCCCCATCTTGATGGCATCGATGGGGCATCGGGGCAGGAGGTGGATGATTTGGGCGACTTTCCTCCGGGAGCTTTGGCCCTGATGTAGCCTGGTGAGAAATCGCTTGTTCGAATCCAGTTAAACATGTTCCTTCCAAACCCCGGCTTCGCCCACACGAAAAAACAACACAGCCAAACAATATGATATATGTACTCATCACCACAGGATGAATGAAAACACTGGCTATACGCAGTGATTTTGACTTTATGTTTTCAGATTTTAGTAAATTTAGGGTTTTGGGGTTTTAGGGTTTTAGGGTTTTAGGGTTTGTTGTTTGGGAAAGTAAAAAGCTTAAACCCTACGCAGGGATTTGAGCATGTCACAGGATATGCGGGATTCGCCGCGGGCAAACCCTTTGGGTTTGCAGCGAACATGTTAAGCACACTTTTCACTAAGATCAAATCACATTAAAACACATTTTTTTCGGTTTGGAATTAGTGATTTACAGGGTGTGCTAAGTGAAAATCCATTAAATCACATTTAAACACATCATAACACCATATGTTACATTGTAGGCAACTCCAGTCTGGCTGGAGGCCATATCTTCATCCGCTTGGACCACCGGTCGTCTGCATTCCATGCAGACCATCCCCGATTGAGCGTTCGATTTGAAACGGGTATCAAGAGCCATATCCACAAAAGATGTGACTTTAATTACCCTCTGGTAAACTAACATAGCTATTGAAAATGACATTTTTTATGGGAAAATCAACTATAAATGGCAATTTTCAATAGCTATTTGACAAATTACCAGAGGGTATCTTTATGAGGTTTGCCACATTGATATGGTAAACATGGACGAGTCCCTTCTATTGTGTCCTGGCGCCTCACTTGACCGGCCTAGGTATGATCCACCCATTGATGATGACTTAGACAGCCCCTCCGACTGGACCAATGAGTCAGAGTGGACCTTTTCAGCGCCTTCAGGACCAACAGGATAACCCCCCGTGGATAACTGGAAAGGGCTGGAAAGGGCTGGAAAGAGACCCATCCAGCCGTGTCATCTTCAGAGGGTCTACTCTTGTGAATGAGAAAGTGTAGTTACGGTGTCAGGTGAGCACCAAATAGTGGAAGGGGAAGATGTCTCTAATCCTGCTTGATATTACTATAAAGCTCCTGGTTAGGTTCTTCGGCAATTATTTGCATGCAATTACTGGATGTGATTTTAGATCCATTTACGGCAATTTGCATCCATTTGTTCATCCATCGCTGTTGTCCAATTATATGGGTTTGTTTGAAAAGAGGCTAGCCCTAAATCCATCGGGTTGTGATCATGGCTCTCATGGAAATAACCATGTTTGAGGTATACTTGGAAGTGCAGTTCCACTTATAAATGGATATATATATATACTGTATATATATATACTGTGTACATATATATATATACATGGATAGAGCTATGTTATAGTTATAGGGCTTATATCAACTTATGGGCTTGATGACCATAGTTATACCCATTTGTAACGCCAACTGCTCCCTATGAAACACCTCGGCAGGATCCAGGCCAGCATTGCAGAGGCCGGCGGAGTGGAAACGCTCGGCGATATCCTGTCAGAGTAGATCTTGGGGAAGCAGATCTGTCGGGTTTACCATGGTTATAACATGGTTAAATGTATAAATATGATTAAACATGTACCCTCTGGTAAACTAACATAACTATGCGAAATCACGAAAATCACCATGTTTCATGGGTAAATCGCCATTTTAATTGATTATAATTTGGTTAAAACAATGTCATAAACCAGCCATGACTGGGAATGGTAAACATACCACCTATAAAAATGGTGATGACTGGGGGATGGTTTATTATTGTTTTACCCACATTAATTTGATATTTACATTATTGTTCTCACTACGAAAAATCGCATAGTATTACACAACATTATATCATACAGACTTATCCGCAAAATGCTGAGCTAACATATAAGAATATACAGTACATATATATTTGATGATAGCTGGGCCAGTGCGATTCATGTTCCTTTCGGGAGTTACATTTTTTTCCCAGGGAGGAGACGATATCCCCAGCGGCATGTTGCTACCGGCTAGTGGGCTTTTGCCAATGACAAAAAGTGGTTTTTGTATGTTTCTGTTAGTTCACATGATTATCAAAGGAAGTATCCCCAGGAAAATTATCAAGTTGTTTTTCGAAGTAGACCATGTATTTTGGGCTATGTTCTGTGACGTGGCTGCTGTGTATCTGGGAGCCATTGGATATGCGGCACTGGCGTTACAAAATGATATGGTAATTCAACCTGGTAATTCCAACATAGGGAGTTTCTCAAAATGGTGGATCCCCAAGTCACCATGGGTTTCACTACTAAAATTGTTGAATGACTTGGATGATTTGGGGTACCATGGATTGGGTTTCCCTCCATATGATCTGGATTTTTTGGATCATACTGGTGTTTAAAAAAGCAAGAACTATACTCCAAATTCCCTTTCTGGTTGGTGGTTTGGAACATTGTTTATTGTTCCATCTATTGGGAATTTCATCATCCCAACTGACGAACTCATATTTTTCAGAGGGGTAGGTACACCACCAACCAGCTTTGGTAATTTAACAGGAGAATCACCACTGAAAAATCATCGAACCATCTAGGTTTCCCGTTCGCAAATTGTTAGTCATTACCCGAGGCTAGGGGTGTTAATGCTTGGGTAAACACTCTGCGCTCATCAAACCTTTTTCTGGCTGGAAAATGTCCACACTCTAGATGAGTTTCAAAGCTCTAAACCTCCATTTATAGATGAGTTCCCCAGCTATAAACCTCCATTTATAGATGAGTTCCCCAGCTCTAAACCTCCATTTATAGATGATTTCCCATATTTTACCATATTTTCCCATGTAAAGTTGGGATGTCCAAGCCACTTCGAATTGGTGTCTCCAGGATCGATGTCGACAACCTGGAGCAAACCATGGGCATGACCGTGCCGCGGAGCCAAGGTGCCACCACCTTTTTAAGCGATGTTCAACCAATGTTTGAAGCTGTTTGCATGGTGTTTATGTTTGACCTTGAACTTGCAAAAATGATGGGTTTACGGTTTTTGCCATCCTTTTTTTTCGGTTTCAAGCTGCAAAATTTGGAAGCTCAACACCAAAAGTTGCAGGGTTTACCCATGTTTACCATCAGAACTGGGGGTAGAAGTCCGGCAAAAAAATGGTACCTCAGCTGAAAGAAGATGGTGATTTGGCTTGCAATGAGATGGTTGCTATCCTTTGGGAGTCAAAGATGGATGGCTGGGAAGTCCCAATTTTGGATATGAAGATAAGAACATCATCTAGAAGTCCACTGTATGGTATGGTAAACTGATTCAGCTGCGTTCCCTACCCGATAATGAGGAAGAGAACCATAGATGATGCCATGTCGACGCAAATGAGGGATCCCACAATGTGGTGTTTGAGCAGCGCCGCCAGCAACTAAGGGAAGGATGTTTTATTGGCTGGTTGGCTTTGTAAATGTCTAAACATTAAAGTCAAAATATCACCATGTCCATTCCTTGTTTGTTGTAGAAATCTCTGCGTCTCAAGACTGGGCAGATGGCGACAAATACAATGAGCATGCATGACACATGTCTGCTCGTCAGTTGTGTCTCTAGTACTATTCATAGGCCCTGGACTTTGCATTGTCTCAGAGTCTCAAGATCTATGACTACACCAAAAAAATACCAAAAAAAAGTAGCAAGCGGGTTTGAAACAAAATATCAAACCAAGTATCAAGCAAAATCGGAAAAACTCAGACACAAAACCAAAAGATCTTTAAAAAAATGCAAATTTTCTGTACAAAAACCAACCATCTGCGGTCCAGGTGCTCTACCCGGACGGGCATTGTCTGCAACTCCGAATGGTTTGGGAGCACATGGCTTGCCAAGCACCAGCTTCGGGCCGAGGAACTCAGCACAACGCACACCGCGGTCAGGGTGGTCCTATGGCGTACCCCAAAAACATCAAAAAAAAAACATGTTGAATGCAGAAACCAATGGTTTAGGGCTACCCGAATTCTGGGAAAAGTGAAGGTATTGAAGTTTCTTCATGTCTGGAAAACGACCTTGGGTGTCAAAATATAGTGCTCAGGGGACCACAAATGTTGATCCATTGTACTAGTAAACCATCCCATTTAATTTAGGGCAAACAAATAATTTGCTGTTTGAATAGGGTTGTCTCAAAGATTGGGAAAAAAGACATACATCCCATGGTTATGTCAAAATCATCATCATGTTTCCCAAGTTTCCCAAACAAAAAGTTGCAATATGTTAGGGTATCCCCATTTTGGGGCTACCCCGCCAAGGCCCACAAGCCGCCCCGAGATACTGAAACCATTGGTGGTGGATGCAGGTTGTCAGGGCGAATTGCTGAGCGCTGGAGAGATCGAGATATGATTGGGATAGCAATGGGTCATCCCCAAAAAGAATCCAAAAGATTGCAATTTTCATGGCGATCATTGTTTTTTTTTATCGGGCAAAATGTGAGTTGTCGTGGGGCAAGATTGATCATGATATTCATGTTTGATCAGTTCACTGGCAAAAGTCAACCCAAAGCAACAAATTATGATGCTTACAACCTTTGGTGATCAAAAAAGGCCGGAAATCAAGCATCCACAGACTACATTTTCCTCAATCACAGGAACTTTGGGACATTTTGTTCAGTCTTTCCTTTCACCCTTCCATCAGCCCTTCCTCATGTGCTGCGCATCTCAAAGCGCTTGTTTGAAGAAAAATAAACTCCTTACCATCTGGTTATTTAACATAGCCATGGAAAGATCCACCCATTTTTAATAGGTAAACCATCTATAAATGGGCCATTTTCCATGTCTATGTTAAATAACCAGAGGGTAGTTGCCAGAGGAACATTGGTGAAGTGCATCTGTGTCCCTTGGGGCGGGTACTACTCGAAATGGGGAGCTCTATTGCTGGGCTTAATCACGAGAGGATAATTGTGGGACAACCAACCGAGAATGGAAAAGGAATCTGTAGAAGTTGACTCAACAGCAGTAGGGACTGGGTGATTCCCATTTACATCTACAATGTGGGGCCCCCCAGTGTTATAAGTTGGTTTATAAACCCCATGAATACTATAGTTATAAGCACCATAAACCATAGTTATTGGAGTTATAAACCAACTTAGCTATCTTGGGGGCCCCACATTCTATGTGTAATTCTAATCAATAGAAATGGATATGTGACCAACAAACATTGGGATCTAACTATGTAACTAGCACTGTTTTGGCACAACGCCCATGATTTGCCTATGACAGCTGTGAGTCTGTCTATGCAGTGGTTGACACACCCATTCGAACACATTGCATTGCATCACATTTTATTGAAACTGCATTTGAGATGACAATCATGATTAAGATCAGCATGAACAGAAACATTTACATTGACACCAACATTGAGCATGACCCTGTGGTTATTTAACAATATTTTAACAATATGTAAGATGGCGAACTGGAAGCCATGGGCCATTTATGCCATTTAAAGCCGATGATTTAGCTATTTCGAATTGCGATGTTCCATTTAGCCATGGGCCATTTAAAGCCCGGTTTGTAGTTGATTTACCCTCTGGTAAACTGGGATTATAGTGGTATAACCGTTAACCATAGGAAAACCATAGGAAAATGGAGGTTTACCCTCTGGTAAACATACAAAAAACAATGGAAAGATCCACCATTTGGAATGTGGAAAATCCACGTTCACCAGCACCAGGCCGGGTCACGGGGGCGCGTCGCGTTCCGTCAAGCGCCAGGTGCATCGGCCAAAACGAATCGGCGGGTTTCACTGGGCGATGATGAGCAACCCAGGAGCAAATCGGGCCATGGAGATGTACCCATGGAGATGTACCGAAAGAATGTCAACTGGTTGGTGGTTTGGAACATGTTTTTATTTTCCATTTCATATATGGGATGTGATCCTTCCCATTGATGAACTCCATTATTTTTCAAGATTTCATATTTTTCAAGATGGTTATTGCACCACCAACCAGTGAAAGTATGTCAAAGTTGGGTCTTAAACTTCAGAAATGTCGGTCTGACCATGACAAAAAAGTTGGGTTGAACCATCAAACATGGATGTCTTACATGGGTTGACCAACAAATAGTGCAAACAGAGAGACCAATGTGAATGTCCAAACGGACATGTCTGTGCTGATGGAAAATTGGGACAAACATAGATCTGTTTTTTAATCCAAAGTTGTCAATATTGGGGGGATCTCAGCAGAACGGGATATTTTGATGGCTATATACCCTCTGGTAAACTAACATAGCTATTGAAAATGGCAATTTATAGTGAGTTTTCCCATTAAAAGTGGTGATTTTCCATAGTGATGTTAGTTTACCAGAGGGTATATGATATCAGCAACAAGATGGGGTATACAGTAAATCATTTAGATAGCGAGATGTCGGGGCAGTTTTTGGTATGTAAACCTTGACTTGACAAAATGATGATCCTCTGAAGATGAGATTTGCTTGGCACTCTGAGGATCGAGCGGAGTTTCCAGTTATGCTTGAAGCAGAGTATGTGTATGTACCCTCTGGTAAACGTTTACATAGCCATGGAAAGATCCACCCATTTTTAAGAACGGTAAACCATCTATTTCTATGGGTCATTTTCCATGGCTATGTTAAATTACCAGAGGGTATATACTGTATATATATATTAATATGTTTGTGTATTCTGTAATTCTACGTATATCAATATTAATGTTCATATCAATATTCATATTGGCTGTGTATTCGTATGTTCTACCAGAAATGTTGGTGGCCAAGCAAAGTCATGTCAACTCATAAACCATATGGGTTGATGAATTGATTTTTTTTACCACCCATGTGAGAGTTGTAAAATTGGGGATGGTGGATACTCTGGTGGATATAAATCATCAACTAATGGTGGATATAATTCAACCCATATCTACTAACATTATACTCTGGTTTTCCTCAGGACCTTCTCTCGTTCGGTCAGAGAAGCTCAAACGTGTACCTCTGAGGTCTGGTCGGATGGGTTTTCACAAGCGGTGAAAATATCCTAGATGTACACCATCACTGAACTGGAGATACTCCAAGATATTCAATATATGAAATGGGTTATAATATAGGTGTCACCCACAAACTGTGATGCACCCCCAAGTATCCAGCAAAACGGTTGGCTGAGGCGCAAAAATGCGGAGCAAACCGAGAAAAAATGTCATAATGACCATCAAAAATGATGATTTGACCTACAAGAATGTGGATTCGAAGACTAAAAATGCGAACTGAAGTGACTGGAAGCTGTTAAACAGGGGATATCTCAACCAGCAGAAATTAGAATTTCAGCAATGATTTTTGGGTGTCATGCGCATGTGGGAAAAGGGTAGAATGGTAAAAGTATATCATTTTAAAAACCCATGGTTTCCTACGCAGGCTTGTCCAAAAGTGGTGGATACAGGATGGGCCCCGCCAGTTATGTTTGTTGGTTTATAACCCCATCTAAATATAGTTATAAGTAGCATACACCAATACACCATAGTTATAAACCAACTTAGCGAACTATGGGGCCCCATCCTGTATGGCAATTTTCCGTTGTGAAAGTGACGATCAACCATGGGGTGGGGTAGCCAATTATCAGACAAACCTCAGTGGTTGACACGGTAACAGAATAATAAACTTCCGGTTGGGAATGGTTCATCCATACCATCCGTATAGTGCGCCAATGATATTATACAGTATCAATCTTATATAATACAATATTATTCCAATTGTTTTTTAATATTGATTATGATTATTCATGTGGTACTGGGATGGTATAATATTGTCTAATATTATCTAATAGCTGTTGTCAAAACTGGATGTTAAAAAGGGTACGAAAACAATTGGCTAATTAATTAAGGGATGATTTATTGAATATAAACATTGGATCCAATTGATATCATAAATCATATCTATTAGTGTGTACAACATTGCATGGCCAAGCATAGATTTGTTACCCTCTGGTAATTTAACAGTTTGCTATTGAAAATGGCCATTTATAGTGAATTTTCCCACTAAACATGTTGATTTTCCATAGTTTTTTGTATGTTTACCAGGCCGGGTAACATCCCAATTTTTCGAGGCATGAAAACATCCGTGGCTATCCCGGGGTTGCCACCAGGTTGGGGCTGCATCCATCGCAGCCATCCTGGAATGTGTTGAACAAGCGCAGGACCGGGGGAGACCTTGCGCTGGGCAGGGGATATTTCATGCGATGTCACCTGGACAAATCATGGGTTTTTAGGACATGTTCGGTAAAGAAACCCCAAAATTGTTAACAATATTGTATATTATGTATCAAATATTATATAGTATATAATATATTACATAGTCTATATTATATGTATTCTATATTGTATTTTTGGTCACAAAATTGACCTGGAAACCCCAAAATCTGGGGAAAAGCCGCCAGTTTCCCAGTTTTCGGTGAAGATCTGCCAGAAATTGCCGGAAAAGTACTGGATTTGACCTGCAGGACGTGCCGCATCAACAGCATCTCGGAATGGAAATAGCTGCCTGCTACACTTTTCACAAAGGACTTATAAAATTGGTCTTTTCATTAGCCCACCAGTAAACAAATTCATAAACAATATAACTTCGAATAACAATATTGTTAAGCCTGTTTTACTAGGTAAAAGTGTAAAGAAATACACAGTTATATCGTTCGATTGGTGCTTAAATACACTAGTTACTAGTTTATAACTGGGGAGGGCGGGGCGGCCATCTAAAATTCAGAAACAGTGATTTTTCAGAGGGTTTTTGTGTTACGGTACGTTCTGCTGTCAATAAAACGAATGTCATGTGGATGTGGGTTAAAAGAACAACTCAACAATAAACCACTATCTGGATGGATGACCATAAACTACAGTATGCCATGATAGACTGCAATAGGCCATTTTTTGACCATTGCACATGTGGTAAAGACAACAAGCCACCAAAACCTTACAAGTGATGGTGATGCTGGTTGTTTAATCGTCTAACCCTCAGAAAGAATCAGAAAGTGAGATTTCAGACTAGAAAAGTGCGGTTCATTATACGGTTCTATCTCTTGGGGTTACTATACTAGTTGATTATCAGTATGTTATGTTGTTATCAGCATCTGGAGTCTAGATCCATGCGTGCAAATGCGGACACACGTATGCAGCCGTATGTGTTTGTCTTGAGGGATATTGTTGTGAATGAAAAGCAAAAGCTGGTCTTGAAAGATATACACATATAACATGTATAATAATCCTTCATGATATTCCAATTTATTCCTATACATTGCAGATATTGATATAAACAACCAATAGATCGTTATATATATACAGTACCATCTGGTTATTTAACATAGCCATGGAAAGATCCACCCATTTTTAATAGGTAAACCATCTATTTCTATGGGCCATCTATACCATGGCTATGTTAGTCATAACCAGAGGGTATATCCATCAATATCCCATCATTATCCCATCATTATCCCATGATCATCCCCATAAAAGCATGTTAAACCATAGTAAACTATGCATTAAACCCATAGTAAACCCATCATTATCCCCATAGTAACCATATTAACCATCATTATCCCCATAGTAAACCCATTAAATCTATCAATCTATGCTGCCCTGCCATCTCCGAATCGAAGACTGTCCCGGACAGGCGTCCCAACTCGGAGAAATGGTCGGAGCGCTTAAGGACCTTTGAGCCGACTTCCAGGTCAGAACTGCTTGGATGATTGTGGTTAGGCTTGGCGCTGACCTTGAGAATCGAAGTATACCCTCTGGTTATGTCAAATAGCTATTGAAAAATATTGAAAATGGTGATTTATAGTGGATTTACCCATTGAAAATGGTGATGTTCCATAGTTATGTAAAAGTTTACCAGAGGGTATAGATGGTTATAAAAGTTCAGAAGAGTCTACTGTCATTTTCGCTTGAGACTTCCATGCACCTTGTTGAAAAGGCACAGAGCGATGTTCTATCTCTGCCTCAGAACCAAGACTCATCACCAGGGCCGCATCCTGCCAGTTTCTCAATGTGTCAAACGATCAGGGCGCCAAGATATCTCCAACCTGACCATCCAAGTACAACATCTCGCTAGCTACGGTAGTTCTAACGCAATGCGGTTCTGCTGTGCCATGGCGAAAAAGCAGCGGCTGTGCTTGCGGCTGAAGGTATGTGTGCAAATGTGAGTTCGTTTCGAAAAAATGTGACACAAGTTTGCCACAGATATTTGGTATCCACAATATGTTGGAAACAGGCGATTTTGTTGATCGCCCCTCATCTTGCAACAGCAGTCGTCATGACTGGATGAAACTTGGATGAACAATTTCGTGTTCCAATCTTTTGGGGTGATATTATATACATATATAGTTTTATATATAGATATAGATATAGATACGTAGTAGTACTATATACTCATATATATATATGTAGTGTTTTGATACTTAGCTCAAACATATGTGTTTTTCTTATGGTATGCCGGTATGCATCGAGGTGCTGCTGGTGGATGATGATAGCCGTCCCGAGACCAAGAAGTTCTCAGAGCGACAGTGGAAGCGACGCTCGGAACTGAAAAACGGGGGATTTGATGAGGATCTTATAGGGATTTTATGGCTTTGTTTATAGGGATTTGATGGAGAATTTATGGGGATTCTATGGGGATTTCATAGGAATAGGGATTTTATGGATGTGTTCATGAAATTTAACAGGATTTAATGGGATATTCATTTGGATGATGGTCAATGGCATTCCGATTTACCAAACTTTGGGCATTCATGTTCTTATCCCGACGTGTCCATGACTAGACTTTCGCGAAATCACTGGAGTCTTGGCAGATGTGCCATGGTCGAAGCTACATGGAAACCATGGATGTTTATGGTCATCCATCCCATTTGGAATCCTTGTGGGTATAGGCATCCCTATGAAAATGGATTCAAATCGCACAATGTGGTTATAGAAATCCAACTCTTGACCTTGCTACATATAGTCGCATCTTGGCTGGTGGTATGTTGCCACAGTTGATGATGTCACCGACATACCTTGGAACATGAACATCACAATATGTTGGAAACGATCAGTCACTTCTTGTCTGTACATGTCTGTACCAGCTAATGTGAGATTCACCCAATGCCATCAACCATCCCAAAATCACAAATGTTTATGGGTGCTACAAACCATCCCCAGTCATGGTAGGTTTATGGCAGGTTTCCCACATGAAGTTGGTTTCTTCATGGCACTGGCTGACCTTTGTTCCGATTGTCCTACGTGGTGAGTTTTTCTGCCCCAGTGAATCATACTTCCGAAGCTGGACATGTTTGTCATTTTTTCGATGACTCTCCATGCATAAACCATCCATTTTTGGGGCATGGTTGACCGTTTCCAGGATTTCCGTCTGTCGATTCCCATCTTTTCTTCCCAGATCATCCATATCAGATCATCAGTAACCCTCTGGTAATTTAACATAGCTATTGAAAATGGCCATTTATAGTGGATTTGCCCATGAAAAATTGTGATTTTCCATAGCTATGTTAGTTTACCAGAGGGTAAACCCTTGTGTCCTTGCTGAACCCCCTCGTTCCTTTGTCATGACCCCCCTTGTGAAAAATTGGGGCTTGCAAAGTCGTTTGGGGATGATTCCCCCAAACGACTTCGCACCGGGTAGCGCTTCGAAGAGGAAACAAGCACCCCCCCCCTGCCCTCTGAAAGATATAAAAGATCATAAAAGTGATGTTTCACTACACTAAAGTGTAGGGTTTTACTTCTCTAGGGTTTTATCATTCTTGACTTTAGTGTTATAAATTATGTCAAAAAGGTTTTTACTTTACGTTATCTTTTATGATGTTCATTACCAAACAAAAATTAGGGTTTTACTTCAGCATCCAAGGTGAGGCCCAGTTTCTAATGTTGCTTGAGATTCACCCCCAGAGAAATCCCATGGTCGATCCGAGCCGAGCCATGATTTTTCGATGTTTAAATCCTATGAAATATCAATATCCAATATATGATTCATTAAATGTAATATCCAATATATCCAATATTTTGAAATGTTTTGATATGACATACTATTTTATCCTATGATAAAGTAATAGAATATGTCATAGGATGAAATAGTATGTCTATTATATGTTCATTAAATCAATATCCCACTAAGTAATAGAAATACACTGTCCCAATAAGGGTTCATATGATTCATATGATGAATATAATATGTGTATGATGAATAGCCCAATTAGTTGATAGTTATACGTATATCCCAGTAAGTAATAGTACTACAAATATGATATTATTAATATGAATGAGGGAAGGGATTGTTAGCCATGATTAACCATTTATTGCAATGACTAGCCTATTAACCATTAGTTCGTAATAATAGTTAGAGTTATATTTATAGTTAATAGTTTTATATCTATCCATGATGAACAATAGTAGTTGTAACTATTCGTAATACTATCCTCTGGTAAATTAACATAAACCCTGGCAGTCGTCGGGGTTGGAAGATTAGTGTCCACTTAAAATGGCCTATAAAATCAGGATCAAACTGTGAATTTACCAGAACATTTGAAATAACCATATGTTTTTCCATGATGACTATGTTTAAATCAATATCCCGCTAAGTAATAGAAATACACTATCCCAATAAGGATTCATATGATGAATAGATGAATATAATAGTTCACTTAACTATAGTTTTTCCACTTACCCTCTGGTAATTTAACATAGCTATTGAAAATGGCCATTTATAGTTGATTTTCCCATTAGAAAATGCCATTTTCAATATGTTAAATTACCAGAGGGTACTATAGTTCATATCCATTCTGAAGCACTTCGTGGTCCCAGCTCGCTCCCGAATCTCAAGGTTTACAAGGTGAGCTGGAGGAGCTTCTGATTGACCTGCCAAAGGTGCCCTTCGTTGAAGCGGTAGCGCTGTTTTTTCGATGGGTTGGTCCCTGTTGATGTTTTGAAACATGGGTTTTTGGGGAATCAAACGCAGAAAAACTCTAGTGATCTTTTTTGTGATTTCACCAAGAACAATGGTGATTTTTCATTGGATTGAACCACAAAAAAAAATGGTGGATTTACTGGGATTTTTCTGCATCATCTATGACATTTTTTTTGAGGTTTTAACATGTTTTAACCAGCATAAATCTGCCCATCTGATTGATAAATGTTGTTTGATGATGTGTTTTGGCAATCATACCCTTTATTTGGGATGGTCATCCACAAAACCGCAGGTCTCTTTGATTCGCCTTCGAGCGGCCTGGCATAAAAATCTGATGGCTGTCATTTTTTTGTTGGCCCATTTTTTGGGGTTTAAAACACGGAAATTGCTGCGTTTACCAACCGAAAATGGGGGTTAAAACATGTTGAAACACAGAAAAAAAAGGAAATGTCAACCTTGGGATGTGTTGCATTCTTGGTGATACTGTGATACTTGTTCATTCGGAATGCTGCTGCGATTTCCGATTTCGAGAGTCAACCCACGAGCTGGGTGAAAATCTGATTGCTCATACAAAAAAGAACACATTACATCATAAAAAATATCATATTACAATGTGGTTTCTGGGTATGATATAATGTGGTTTCTGGTATATTATGACACATTACATCATATTCCATGCATAATGTGGTTTCTGGGTCCAATGTGTCATTCCTTAGGGTGAAAGACCTGAGGCACGAAGGGGGTTGATGAAAGCCAGGATGGAAGGCCCGACCCGGCTGGTCAGCCGTGCGGATATGGGTAGAAAATGGAGGTATGTCATGGGATTTTTTTCAGTTTGATCTGATATTTGGACCTGAAAATGATGTTTTTTTGTGTGGTAAAAACAAGCACACCATTGGTATGCTAGATGTGTTATGTCGAAATTGAGGCCCAAATTAATTCCACAATTGGGGTATGGTTTCTAGATGTGTTTTGGCACCCCTAAGTCTGGCGGGAAGTCCTTGGGTAAGTTCCTCCAGGCATTTGGCGAGCACGTGGTGAGGTGGTGGTGTGTTTGGACAGCCACATCGAGGCCATCAGCCAGTGGGGTTTTTTGTAACCACTTGGTACCGGAAAATGATGGGAAAATGTCCATGTCATGGTTTAACTTACTGGTGCTAAACGTAGGGAATTGATGAGTTGCTGGGAGTTGCTGGGGGTTGCTGGGATGACGAAATTATTAGTGATGACTGGCATCATTCCCGAAAATTCCCTCATTCCCTGCGTTCAGCACCAGTAAGTTAAAAGAGAATGTTCCCATGTGTTCCCTATGTTCCCTATGGACATGGCAGAAGGTGGGAGGTAACTCCAGAATTTTCAGAATCGAAGCTACTCGGGCTTGTGATGGAGGTATGACTACAATGAACTGCAATGGAGTCCAGTTGTGGTTCATCTGGGTTCCAACAAAAGTGTAGGATTTCGGGGATATCTTAAGATTTTGCCTCCCAAAGACAAGTGAGTATAGTGAGTGAATCCTCATCCTCAAGCAGTTATCGCGGCTGCTTCCATTCAAGAGGTGATATCTACACAGAAAAAATCAGTCATTGGTTGCTCCTCTCCAGATGCAAGATGGGTTCAAGCATGTTGCAAGTGTCCAAAACGAGTCGATTGAAATCTAGTTTTAGAGATGTTTGAACGCAGACGTTTTTTCACAAAGCCAAGAATTACTCAGAATTACCATTATTTTCGGTAGTTCCGACAAATGGTCGATGCCCAAAAAGCACAATGTTCAGCCAACCATCTGGTTATGACTAACAGTTCGCCATGGAACATCCACCCATGTTGAAGTTCGGTAAACCATCTATTTCGATTAGGGCCATGGCTTAACCATGGCTATGTAACAGTCATAACCAGAGGGGGTTCCCCACCCCTCCCAAATTTGCGCGGCGCGACCCGCAGACAACTCCCGGTTGGTTGGAACCGTTGCTGTGGCGCATCACCGAGGCGCGCACAATCCTGTGGTGAATACGGGTCGTCCATCTTCCATGGTTGATAGATGACAAAAAGAAATGTCAGTGGTTGACATGAATGTAATAGAAAAATATCTAGAAAAAAAACCAAGATATAGCTAGAGATTTCCTTGAATTACTTGGATATACCTTGATATACCTAGATATAGCTGACTATATCTAGATCCTTCCAATATCAAACTGTCCCCAAGAGTTTGGTTCAGGACCGCACCAGAGTTGTGGTACCCAGCATTGATGGCATCGACACCGAGGTGCTTCAAACGCCATCCCTGGTGTTTGATGATAGGATTTTGAACTTTTGAATACTTGGATTATAAATCCTATATAGATAATTATAGGATGTTGAAATCCATATTTTGAACTATATTGGGTTATAGGATGGTGATATTGTTATATACTCTTTTACTAACCCTTTATATAGTGGGGATGTTCTGGGATCATGTTGGAAAGGTTTCGTCATTTTGGAGGCTGTCAAGATGGTACATGTTCCAGGCTTGCAGAGGAGTCTTTGGGGCAAATGCACCCAAATGCTCCATTGCTTGATCCATTTCCAAGGTATGTGCCCTTGTAAAAACTTAGATATTCTATCTTGACGGATAGAGTGTCATGAGTTCCTCATCTTGATCGAATCTTTGACAAATGTGGATGCCAAAAGAACAAGACAAATGGGTTGTGCCTCCCTTTATCCCACTCAAATGCCAAGAAATTGCGCTTTATATCACCTGCAGGGTGGTACCCCCCCGAGTTATGTTTGTTGGTTTATGAATGTTTATAATCCCCAACAACTAGTTCGATATCACCCCCTAGTCAACCCAAACGTTCTTGGACCTATCTTCACCAACTTGGTTATCTTTGTTGGTTTACAAGCAACAAAAATCCAACAGTTAGTGGACATATAAACCAACTTGACTATGGGGCACCATCCTGTGGAAGCCATCAGAGTGCCAGGACTTCAAGTATGAGGTCTATGGATTGGGCCTGGTCAGCTTCTCGTCGGTGCCTATTTCAGCCAGCCGGCCATTGTGAAAATCCCCTATAAATCGATGTTTTACTCGGAAAATCATCTATAAAATGGAGAATATTCCGCCACATTTGATTACCGGAGGGTACCAACTGCAACGCACTGATTATTGATTCTTTGATCGGTCTCAAGGCGTCCAGATTTTGCATTAGTTCCTTAAGCATTTTACAGGTAAAGCCACTTGAATTGTGTCCGCTTTGCCAAATGACTCATGACTTATGACATCTAATAACCCAAGTAAGGGCAGACGCAACCTTAACTTCCAGTCAAGCAGTTGAGTATGCTTGTGTGCTTGAGTACCCATCCCGTGTTTTTTCCTACTATCCATTGGCAATTCGAGGTTTCAACTGGTTGCTGAATCAAAAACCTCGTGAACGACCAGAGGGTGAGGCAGCAGCATCTGCAAAACCGGGTCTCGGGTGGTCTCGGTCGATGATTGCTCATTGCTTTTGAGTTCTGAGGTTCTCCAAAGGTTGCTCGAAGCTGTGATGTGATTTACCAAAGCCTTAGCTCTGGAATCCAAGTTCAAATTAGCTCTGGAATGATGTTTTGCTTCTCATATCTTTTTTTCACCTGGGTGTTTCTCAAAATGGGTGATCCCAAAAACCACACATGTTTCTAGAATTACTAGCCTGGTCTCATGACTTGGAAGATTGATCTGGGGTAAGCTCCACTTTCAAACAATATCAATTGGTTGGTGAACATCCTGTGATTTTTTCAAGATATCCCCATGTTGTTGGTTGGATTCCCATTAGATACCCATTGGTTGCAAAACATGCTTTTGGAATCGCGGAAGACCCAAATTGTGTATCCCCATTCTTGGTATTCCCATACCCACATGATTTGGATCCAAGTCTGAGAAATCTTTGTACTTTTTAGATCTTTTTAGATATGTTTCAAAAGTTGCCAATTATACTAGCATTTAACTTGGATTAGTTGCTATTGTACTGCTATACTTTTTAGTTGCTATTTTTTTGACATGTTTGTATCCTTGAATTTTAGTTTGCAACTCATCCAAGTGAAATCCTCAGTTTGGGCTTCAACATTGGTCTAGTTCTAGGACACGATGGCCACATCTTCGGTTCTTTGTGGCGGTCTCTTTGCAGTGGAGCGGCGATGACGGATGGCTTTCAAGCAGAAATTCATGTCATGGGGATATAACTTATGACCAACAATAAAGGTAGAAAATCAAAACCTCAGGAGTATACCCATGGCTTTCCAAGTATATAAGGATAGAATGGGAACATAGTGGGAGTTTGAAGCAACTTGATTCATTTTGGTATGTTTCATGGGGATAGAACCACTACCAGCAATACATTCTTGAGAAGATGATGGGAATGTTTCGTCGGATATATATCCAACTGATATTGGGGATAGGGAAACAACCAACCAACCATTCATGGGAATATGTTTAATGTGATATGTGCAACCAACTTGATTCTTCTGATACTGGGATGTGTTTGATTCTGAAAATTGAGGATACCGCAGTTGATAGCCATTTTGAAGGAGGCAAAAGGCAAAAACCTTCCTCTTCAAATGGGCGATTTTGATGGTTGGTTGGAGGGAAGATAGGGATGATATAAGTATCTATAAGTCTATATTATATTTAATGTACATTAGTCCATCCTTGTCAGATGCTTCATCCAACTCATACACATTGTTCAGGGGATGGTAATCGCCAAGCAATACTTTCTGCCAACTCAACTTGCAAGGCAATACTCAGCTGACACGTGACATGACCAGCATCCTATAGCATGAAGTATACCTGGTTGGTGGTTTGGAACATGAGTTTTTTGACTTTCCCATATATTGGGAATAATGGGATATAATGGTGTTTTGAATGGGATATAATAGGATATAATAATCAATAATGGAACCATGGAATTTTTATGAATTTCCATTCAGTTGGGAATGTCATCATCCCAACTGTTACTCACTCCATCATTTTTCAGAGGGGTTGACGGTCAACCACCAACCAGATACAGATTGCAGGTTTCATGTTGCCACCTTAGAAATTTGTGATTCACTTTATGACTTTCCGATTAGAAATGGCCTGTCAGTTCTGCGAGACAGATCGCAGGACCGCTCCTGGTTCTTGCATTTGGGAGGCGCCGCTTTGGTAAGGAATGCCATCCGACGAAACTTGGAATGGCCATGAAATCATGAGGACTTCATGAGGACTTCATGCAACCATGGCCATATCATGTAATCAAGAGATAAACATAAGTAAACAAAATGAACATGTGTTCAATAGGATCGCAACTCGATTGGGTAACTATGGGTCTGCAAGTGGAGGGAAACTTTGCAGGGTTCACCACAACGAATTTGATGTCAGAACCCACGATTTCCTCTAAATGCTCCACAACTTCAACCCATTGAAGCCACATTGTTGCTTAAATTCACCATTATTGCTAGTTCAATTCCCAACGTTGGATTGTGAAATCCCAATTATTTGCTTAAGATCTGCATTTTATTTTGAGATTTTCCACATTTTCCACATGTGGAGGCTATGACCCCGAGCTCCAGATCTATGGTGGAGAGGTGCCTATTGCCAATATTGTTTCATGATTTACCCATGGAAAATGCTGATGTTCCATAGCAATCTGCCAAAATTGCCAGAGGGTAGTATAATTAGGGTTTCACGTTTGGAAACGCTACCCTTTGGTAAACTAACATAGCTGTAGAAAATCACAATTTTTAATAGGTAAACCATCTATAAATGGGCCATTTTCCATAGCTATGTTAGTTTACCAGAGGGTAATGCCAGAAACTGCGGGATGTTATGGGATTTGCCATATGTATATGACAAGAGGGATCCACAATGATAAGCTGGGGATTCAATTAGAGATTATGGGTGTATCATATGGAATATAAATGGGGAATGAAGTACCCTCTGGTAATTTAACATAGCTAATTATCGAAAATGGTGATTTATAGTTTTTCCCATTAAAAATTCTGATTTTCCATAGTTCCGTTAGTTTACCAGAGGGTAACAACTATGGGGATATATCCATTGATTCTGGATAAAGCAGAACGACGTCACAGCGACGTCACAGTAGATGATGGATTGGGGGAAACATCCCAAAATCACCCGATTTCCATGTCGGTGCAAAACCCAAAAATGGATGTGTCTGAAAATGGATGGTATTTTCACCTATACCCATGTGCAAGAGTGGATCAGATTTTCATGAAACTTGATGATCTCTTGGCAAAGAAGAGTCTACCCTTTGGTAAACTAACATAACTATGGAAAATCACCATTTTCAATGGGTAAATCCACTATAAATGGCCATTTTCAATAGCTATGTTAGTTTACCAGAGGGTACTGAATCAAGCTTGGGAATCTTGGACTCTCTGCGGATGTGATGTACCGCTTGGTCTGCTCATGAAATGCTCATTTTTTGGGTCACAGATGATACCAGGGCCTTTAACAAAACAGATGACTGGTTGGTGGTGACTGGAACATGCATTTTTTGACTTTCCCATATATTGGGAATAATGGGATACAATGGTGTTTTGAATGCTATATAATAGGATAGAATAATCAATAGTGGAACCATGGAATAGTTTATGACTTTCCATTCAGTTGGGAATGTCATCATCCCAACTGTTACTCACTCCATCATTTTTCAAATCGCCATCTCGGGGTGGTATTCCCCATTGACACATGAGGCCGTTAAGTTACATGTCCCATGGACTATCTCCGTGTGTGAAAATTTCACAAGCAAATAATCTATAAATAGCTATCAAATAGCTAAATCAGGGAACTTCAATGGCCATTTTCCATCACAAAGTGTAAGAAATTACCGGTCTCCCGTATGTTGGACATGTGAGACTTTCCATTCTGTTCTGAGGCTTCCTCAAACATCCCGGCGGGTGGGAAACCGCGCTAGCGGTTAAGCACTTTTTGAAAACAAACTCTTCTGGCGCTGTGGCGCCATGCACATTTTATGAAAAACATTACCTTAAATTTTCCCGGGGAAAATTCGATGACTTTGAAGGAATGTCGTGGTATTTACAGTGTTTTGTGCTGCTGGCGGGGTGGTCGCTGTTTCCCTGTTCTTTGGGCGTCTTACTTCTCCAAGGGTTTGCTCAGAGCGTGGCCGGTGAGACTGAGAAAGTCTGTACAATTTCCATGGTGCCATCGCCGTTGCCAAATCCCAATCCCTTGAAGCAACTGAGGGTTCACAGCACCATCTTTACGTGTGCTCCAAGAGGTTGGTACTGCACCATTGGACAATTTCCACATACCATCGATGCTACCGGTGTGCAGAAGCAATGTACATCTCAACGTATTGTGAATCTGAGACACGTAATATTCACATCTAAGGATTGTAACCGCGTGTGACAAAGAAAATAATATCATATATATATAATACATATTTATTCGCATGTTTCAAAAAGGGCAAAAGCAACCCCACCCAAATCCCAACCAATGACATAGCAGCAGAGTAGCATCACGTGTGTGAGCAAGTCACATGAACGTTATTACCCAACCCCACCCAAACCCCAACCAATGACGTAGCAGCAGCGTGTGTACGCAAGGCACATCAACG
>Ga0126342_10005130_pt1 | contig 22708 bp, 16 predicted proteins | sample Cyp1metagenome_FD_92528 | JGI IMG/M metagenome (GOLD analysis project Ga0126342, IMG submission 92528) | Coral microbial communities from Lord Howe Island, Old Settlement Bay, Australia - Cyphastrea 1 metagenome | ecosystem: Host-associated > Invertebrates > Cnidaria > Coral ...
TACTCCTCTTCTCGACTGCCTATAACACATCTTTCATACATCGTTTCTAAAATTGCGTCTCCATACTAACAAGAGAAGACCCTGCTCCTCTACGCTCTCGGGCCATCCGTCGTCTAGTTTTTTAAACCCTCTGGTAATTGGTAATTTAACATAGCCATGGAAAATGGCCCATTTATAGATTGTTTACCAATTAAAAATTGTAATTTTCCATAGCTATGTTAAATAACAAGATGGTAACTTTTGTTCGTTTTGTTCGTTGGCAAAACCATGGCTTCAATGAACATTTTAACGGGCTTTCCGACCATCCTGAACTGGTCTTTTCGATCAGCATTCGATAGAAATCACTGGATGTCGCTTGAGTTGAGTCATCACTGGATGTCGCGACAGCATCCTGAGGAATTTTGTTGAACAAAACAGTTCTGAGTTCTGACTTCTATCTACTATCCAATGATGTTTTGTATCATAATAGTCTTGAGGATAAAACAGTCCTGAAGATATTTAATTACTCATAATATCCTCAATGCCTGTGAGCAAAAAAGAAGAAAAAACATGCTTTTCGCTGAACATCTTGGGCACATGGATCATCATCCATTCCGGCATGGCCAGATGGATGCGACGCACTCAATGGGTATCCCATCCAGGTTTGGGCAAAACGAGGTTGTATTTGGATGTACCCTCTGGTTATGTCAAAATAGCTATTGAAAATGGCCATTAATAGTTGATTTTCCCATTAAAAATGGTGATTTTCCATAGCTACGTTAAATTACCAAAGGGTATTTGGTTGCTATTCATTCTACATACATTGCCCATTCTAAGTGATCATTTCGACTCCCAGCAACCATTGAGAAAATCGGCCACAACGTGGCCGACACAGTAACTGGGGGGCACCACAAAAAGTAGCCATAGATTTATAGATTTCCCCTGAAAAGGAAAAGCTGGATGACTCCACTGGCACAGCCCATGACTCGGATGTTCCCTTGGAAAAATCAAAGAACCCTTAAACACAGCAAGGATTTTCAATGGGGGAATTGATGGGAACTAAAAAAAATCGGTATGCTCCATGATTCTCATGATTCCCGTGGAGTGGATGATCTTTTTCCGTTGCATTTTCGTGCACCCAACGTCGTCCGGTCGATTTCTTTTTTTTCCAGCTGTCAGGTACACAGTGAAACCAGATGGCACGGTGGAAGGCGCCCAGTGAAATGTTTCTTGGTTGATCCCCGAAGTGTTTTCATACCATCATAAATCCAATCAAATTTGCCTGGTGACTTCAACCTCAACTGGTTGGTGGTATACCTACCCCTCTGAAAAATATGAAAGTCAGTTGGGATGATTATTCCCAACTGAATGGAAAGTCATAAAATTCCATGGTTCCAAACCACCAACCAGGTAGGGTTAATCCACTTATAGCTGGGGTGAAACCATGATGAAGCCGACGAAACCACGATAAAACTTGGGCGCCCTGGTGCCAAACTTCACCATCTCGCACGAAGCGCTGGCAGCGAAATCGTCCTGCACTCCCCAGTGGGCCAAAAAGAAAGGCGACTGAGCCCTGTCCGCATCCCCACTTTTGGCAAAAGATGTGTAACAACAAAGGCCTGGTGTTTCGGTTTTGGGCGATCTTTTAGATTGTTACGGAGTCATATGGATGTTTCGTAAAATAGGGGTACCCCTAGTGATCATATATTTCTAGCTTGGATTTTCCATGAAATAAACCATCCTGGATGCTCGCTTGGGATACCCTCTGGTAAACATACCAAACACTATGGAAAATCACCATGCTATCAATGGGTAAATCCACTATTTCTATGGCCATTTTCAGTAGCTTTTTGACATAACCAGAGGGTACCTCCGTGACTATGGAACCCCCGCCATATTTTCAACGCAACAGTCGTAGATCCCACCACGATCAATCCCCTTGGGCAAAAAAAACTCGAAATCAGCAGCTCAGCAGTAGATATATGTAGATATTCACCTAGAAAAATTGGGAAAAGATGGGAAAATGCTCTATATATAGGGAAATATGAATCATGATCTGAATAATGGTCTGAGATTCATGGTGAATCTAATGAAAAATTGGGAAAAGATGGGAGATAACAAGAATCTCGATTTTTTTGGGAGACGTGATATAATATCATATAATGGATTAATGGGACATTTCATGGGGATAAAAAATGAAGCATTAACCATTGAAATGGGGATGGGGATATATACTAGGATATTAATGGAATGCACAATCAACCATGTGATATTTGGGTGTGTCAGAAAATGGGCTATACCCCTCAAGTAGATATTTTAAAGTGGAACATGACGATCCACCACTCGATTTAGGGATATTTTATGATATTTTCAGACAAACCCTAACATCATCAAAGAAACGAACAAGAACTCAGCGTGCAATGGTGCAAACAATGCAGCACCTCAGGAATACTTACTGGGCTATGGTTATCCAAGGAATCTTCTGTGAACACAAAATGGGGAACTTTTCCACTTCAAGTGTTCTAAACTGACTCTTTGTTTTCATAGATGGAAAATAACCTTGAAGCACCTTGAAACACCATTCTTATAGACATCTGTGGACACGATTTTTTCGGTGTCAAGGAGCTCCATTGGTTTCTCTGCAACCTGCAAATTAGATGGTTTTGAACATCATTTCACATATCGTTTCCGCAAAAATATACATTAAAACAGCCATGACTTGAGTTTTTTCCCCAATTTTCAGATACAGTTCATCTTTGGCCTTGTGAGAGTCCAGTTGGATCGAACCCGGTCCTTGTTTGGTGCAGGGCTTGAGCCCCCGCTGCACTTCAATTCCGACCCGGTTTCAAGCCGCCGATCCTGGAAGATTTTTGGGACACATTTGCCAATGCGTCACCATGCAATGCGTCACTGATAATGTCAACCCTGGATTAATAAACCCCGTTTACGCCTGTTTAATTGGGAGGTACCATAAAAAAGTATCAGTTTTTTATTATTGTTGGAGGAGTACCCCCTAATTGTCATAAACCATGGTTTAGTCTCATCCGGGGTTAACATTAGCAATTTATCATAAATTATCCACAGAACACAATCCACTGACCGATTCGCAGGTGTGACATCTCGTAAGAATTCCCGTTTGCTGTGAAGATCGACATCAACAAGAGGTACAATGTGAGGCCCCCGTTCGATATCTAAGTTGGTGAACATAACTCCAATAACTATGGTTTATGGGACTTATAACTATAGTTACTGGGGCTTTTGTTAACCAACTAACATCACTGGGGGGCCTCACATTGTATATTTCAGAGATTTTCACACCACAGCAATCCGTCAAAACGCGAGGTCCCATTCGAGCCCCTTTTTCTCATCGGCGATCTTCGGAAGCAGCTCCTCCCCAGCCTGCTTCGGCAGATCGCCGGGCAGAAACCACACTTTTTTTGCGAAAAAACGTGAAACACTGTGGAATTTTCCAAGTTGACAAGTCAATCCAGTGATCTCCGAAAATCTTGGAAGTTCTGCTGGGAACCATTCCTCCGAATCCACCATTAATGGGTCGGGTCAGAGCCGACATCCGGAGAACTTTCATCGAGTTCTCAGGTGGCAGAGGCTGTCTTCAACCATCGTCTCTTCGGTTCTCGATCTTTTCACCGTGGAAGCGCTTGGAAACTGCATGGCATGGCCGTTCTTCACTGAAGAACGGCCAGGCTGTGCAACTCCTGTGCAGCTCCTGTTTCCAGCCGGGGAGAAAAAAACTAAGCGGTGGAACGGGCAGAAAAGCTGCACACTTGAGTTGTAGTCAACAAAACAAGGACATGAAGCCTTCGGTGGAATTTCCCAAGTCCACCTTGATTTCCAATGAGGCCAGAAAAGAGGTGTGACAAAAACATGCGATTTCCTAAGTCCTGTGGTGTACGATTTTCATAAAAACAACAGTAAACACCATTTTCCAAAAGGGGAAAACTCGAAAACAGTCTGCCTTTGACACCTCGGAATCGCGGGGCCTTCACCAGAGCCGCTATCCTACTGGGGTAGAATAATTCCTGGCTAGTTTGCCACCAAGAAAAAAACGTCGGCGCTATACCACCATTTTCTATGGTTAAATCCTAATCGAACATAGTTACACTTGTTTTGGGGGAGAAACATCCATCAACATATAGCTATTGTAGATTAAATTCCTAAACCTATGATTTTTTAACCATCATTAACGATCATCAGAAATTATTAACACATATTAACCATCATTAAGCAATCATCAACCATTTTCCTAGTTAAATCACAATTTTCTCGTGAACATTCCCAACTTATGGCTTAAAAACATCATTCATATTGACAGAAAAATCAATGAGTTGTCAACCATGATTAACAACGATTGAGCATTATGAAACATCATTCTGGTTGGTGGTAACCTGGTATACCTACCCCTCTGAAAAATATGAAAGTCAGTTGGGATTATTATTCCCAACTGAATGGAAAGTCATAATCAATTCAGGTTCCAAACCACCAACCAGCCATTAAACTTTCAGAGATTTTCCCATTCAATGGATCATGAACGATGATTTTGCCAGTAAACCTCCAACTAAACAAGGTGTTTTCCAATAGAAATATATGGAAAGCCATGAATTTCATAGTTCCAGTCACCACCAACCAGCTAGCTACTTCAGATGATTCTTGGATGTATCGAAATATATTCCATTAAATCCCATTGAATCCCATTAAAACCCCCATTTTTCATGGGTAAATTGTCAATTTTTTCGTGGAAAATCACCAGCGCCCCATCCTGGATGCTCCGCAGGCTGCAGGCCGAGTTGTAGAGGAACGCACGGGCCGTGCAGGCCATGTGCAGGCCATGCCGCCCCTGTGGTCACCGTGGTTTTTTTGATGTGTTTTTTTTATAGTAACACTAGAATAGCATAATGATAACCACATAGTTGTGGTTATTATGGTCAGTGTTGTTTTGTAAGCAACATTATAATTATTGTAATGGCTATATATATATAGTACAAACATTTTTATATAAAACATGTGTAAGAAGTATGTTTTACCATTGTTGTACAAACCATACTTAATCATTTGTTAATCATTTGTTAATCATTATGGCTAAACTATGGTCAACATGTGGTTAACATCTGTTTAACGTATAACAATGGTGTTCAGCAACAACCCTAAACCCCAAACATCCAGACGCTGGGACATGGGGCGTGCAATGGCACCAAAAAGCACCTGCAGTGCCAGAAATTCGGAGCCAGGGACCTTGACCCCTGACTGCTGACTTTTTTTTGGCTCATCATTTCCTAAGATTTTCCGCCATTCATTTTATTTTCCCCTATGATTTTCCCCTCTCATTTTCCTTATCATTTTGTTTTCCCATTCTTAATATGGTGATATAAGTGATAGTGATATCAGGAACCGATTTATTGGAGTTACCTACCATATATAAGGCCTATGTAAGGGAATATCCCCATATGGTTACGGTACCTCCACTATATGGATTCTGACAGTTAGCTACAACTTATTTAACTATAACTGCCCTAATCCAAAAGTGTAGTTATACTACATTAGTATACATGAGTAAACGACATTATATAATCCACTAATGTCCACTACAATTTATTTAACTAACCGTCACATAGTCCACTGCAACTTCTTCAGTTGGGTTATAAAACTGCTTAGAAACCATATAACTTATCCTGTGCCCATATTGGTTATCCCGTATAATATAACTGCTATGTAACTTCCATAGTTATGTCAAATTACCATAGAGAAAAAACCACCAAATAAGCGATAGCGTTTTTGGAGTCATAAACCTATGGCATTGGTGAGATATAGCCACTATTCAATGGATTGATTTGAGGGAAAATCTTCACCGGAAAGCAGGGATTCTCCCATAAATGGTGGGGCTTTCCGATCCATTGAACTATATGTCCCACATTCTACCATTGCCAATCAGCCAGATACCTGCAAGAAATGACAAAATCTTAGCTGGTGAAAGTAGATATTCCTATTGAAATCGCAAAAGATTAAAGCATTACCCTCTGGTAAACTAACATAACTATGGAAAATCACCATTTTTAATGGGAAAACTCACTATAAATGGCCATTTTCAATAGCTATTTTGACATAACCAGAGGGTAGTTTCTAGCCATCCAGTTGGTTGACCTAGATACCACCATGTTCAATGACTCAACGCCAGGAGTTCCGGCCTGCCAGGCTCCACATCACATGGGTGGACATAGAGACACCTCGCGGCTCAACGTTGAAGAAATGATGGTCACATGGGGATATGATGAGGCTATAGCATGGGAATATGTTTATAATATGACTTATAATATGACTTATAATATGGTTGTAGTCAGGTTCAATATGGCTATGGTGATGGACAAATCATGGGTATGAAAAGATGATTGATTGAAGAGATATGGATGTGGGTCAAAATGGAAGACCATTCATGGGACCGCAGATGTGAATGTCTAGTTTAGTATTAACCATCCAAGCAAATTGGGGTACCTAATTTTGACCCACATCCATATGACTTATAATATGAATTCATATGGTTGTAGTCGGGTTTAGTATGGTTATGGCTATGGTGATGGACAAATCATGGGTATGATATGGGTGTAAAGTAGGGTAGAACATACTTGGGGGTGCAGTTGAGGTTACTTTCATGTGTATCACCATGGTATTATAACCCGCATTTTGGGATATAGCATCTCTATGGTGAAATATATCCACTCATAACTGGAACTGCACTTCCAAGTAATTAGGGTTATGAATTAATAAGGTTACACTGGGGATTAATATGCTTGTGGATAAATCATAGGTATCATATGCCTATAAACTAGGGATATGGATTAATTAATAGTTATAATATGGATATGGGGAAAACATGGAAAAAACAACACAGAGCTGCTAGAAAAACCCGACTTTACAGCGCTCCGCTGCTCCATGATGATAAATGTAAAACATGGTCAAAACATTGTTTTTTTTTTCTGGCTTCTCATCCAAAACCTTCGGATTCCGAACATCATGGGTATCAAAAACAGCCCCTACAATGTGAGGCCCCCAAGATATCTAAGTTGGTTTATAAACCCCAATAACTAGTTCGTTATAAGTAGCATAAACCATAGTTATTGGAGTTAAAAACCAACTTAGCTATCTAGGGGGCCCCACTTTGTATGATCATGGGAGGGTCATTTCCATGGGAAAACACAAGTAACTTCACCATGGCACATAATGTCAACCCTGGATGAGACGTCTCACCATGGTTTATGACAATTAGGGGGGTATTCGACCAATAGCCATTTCATCCAATACTTTTTTGGTATCCCCCCAATTAAACAGCCGTTTGGGGTTTATTAATCCAGGGTTGACATTATGTTAAAGGAGATCCTACTTGCATGATAAGAACCCATGGCTTACAGAATTTCCCTTGAAGAAAAATAACACATGGCAATTGCCAATAGGACAATTAGCTTCAAACTCGGCTCATAGATTTGTTTTGGCCCCGCATCACCTCTATTCTGATTATTGATAGTTTCTTTCAATCATTTGTTGATATTGATTGACTACACCTTCCTATATTCACATATTTCATATATTTCATGGCTGACTTGAACTGTTTTATTTTTTTTAACGTCATGAACATGTCATGAACATCACCACCCGCTAGCGCTTGATTCTAGCCATCACCAGCTTCAGGGGAACAAAACTGAGAATGGTTCACCATTGATTCATGCTTTACATATTACACATATTATATATTGAATGGTTAAAACATATATATATATATATTGAACATTATTACATATATGAAAAATGATTCATTATATATTCAACATTCCATTGTATGGTCCCAGGTATGTGTAAACGTTCTATTAAACCTTGGTTTGGATGGTTTACTAAGCAGCCTTTTGTGGCCCGAAAAAACTGAAGGACTCCACCACATTTGGTGAGGTCAACCCATTTTGTTTAGCTGGAAGACTTGCCCTAGCCCCCTGATGAGTACAAGTGAGGCCCGTTTGTGTTCATGAAATCGCTAAGTTGACCCACACAGCTTGGTAAATTCGATGGTCTCACCTTGTGCTGGCCTTACACTAAGCCAACTTTTGTACACATATCATGGGATAATCATGGGATAAATATGTTTCGCTCTCCCAAAAATGGTGGCCCCCCAGTCCTCATCCAATCGTGGATGACCATGACTTGTGACTTGAGGATCCCCCATATCAATGGTAATTTCAGGATCCTAAAATGGAGGTACGTTAGTACCATATGTTTGGCCAACTTTTTCTGGGGATATTCCCTGAAATTTAGGCCTTTTTTAAATAGGCCTTTTTTCTATGGTAGGTACCTCCAATCAATCGGTTCCTGTTGCATGACCATTGACTGTATGATATTGTGAAAAATATTAGTCAGTTGGTTCCTGTTGCATGATCATTGACTATATGATATTATTATATCACTATCAGTTGGGATGATGACATGATGACATTCCCAACTCAATGGTTTAAAAAACATGTTCCAAACCACCAAGCAGTAGCTGGTTGGTGGTTTCAACCCCTCTGAAAAATATTAGTCAATGGGAAGGATTATCCCATATATTATGGAAAATAAAAATGTTTGAAACCACCAACCAGGTAGTATTGAAAGCCTTGTTGTGACTTGAGGATCCCCCACAGGAGAGCCCCATATCATCCATCTCCATCAGATCTTCAGCCGCGCCTGTTCATCTTCAGGAGGACTCTCAGGGCCTGGTGACCGAAGTAGCCAGGAAGGTGAGGATTTTTTCATGATTTAACATGATTTCATCATGAATGGCGCCCTAAAATGGCAAGCCAATAGTTAAATGGGATAATAATATATGATATATGGTTTCTTATAGATGATATAGGATATATATATGTATATATATACTGGTTGGTGGTATGACAGCTATGGAAAATGTAGCATTTATAGATGATTTACCTATAAAAAACTGATTTTCCAGTTCGCAAACTGTTAGTTTACCGGAGAGTAACTGTTCATATAATGTCATCTGGTTGGTGTTTGACCTATCCCTCTGAAAAATATGAGTTCGTCAATGGGAAGGACGACATGCCATATATGAAATGGAAAATAAACAATCATGTTTGAAATCACCAACCAGCTATAGAAAATTCACCCACATCCTACCTCCCATATAATATAATATGGAAAATAATCCAGTCATGTTTGAAACCACCAACCAGGATTTCATCATTGAATCGGGCGGTATCGGACATTGGATGGTGGCGATATCTCACCCATATATCAGTTCGGTTTATGAGTCATCGAAAATGCTGCTATACCCTCTGGGAATTTGACATAACTATGGAAATTCGTCATTTTCAATGGGTACCCTCTGGTAAACATACAAAAAACTATGGAAGATCCACCATTTTTAATGGGAAAACTCACTGTTAATGTCAATTTTCAATAGCTAATTGTTAGTTTACCAGAGGGTAAATCTTCTATCCATGGGCCCCAAGGGCCATCTTCCACGGTTGTTGAATCACCGGAAGTTTTTTGTGCTACGATGGGTCCAGCTGGTGCCACCGAGCTGATTGAAATATGTGGGAGATACTGATGAGTTGCCAAAAATATTTCGACAAATATTTCCATCAATCGGGTGACTTACCATAATTTATATATGGTTATAACATGTTATAAATGGGCTTATCATGATTAGTCAATATGTAATTTACCAGTTATATACCAGCTATAAGTCGATATATGTTATACCCTCTGGTAATTTAACAGTTTGCTATTGAAAATGGCCCATTTAGTTCGTTGATTTACCTATGATTTTCCAATGTTATGTTAGTTTACCAGGCCGGGTATATTTCAACAAATACTGATAGTTGCCATTAATCCATATGATCAGGCTCCTTTTATGCCCCCATATTTCACGGGGACCTGTGGGTCAGAATCCCTCTTTTTTATGGCATCCTTATGGCCAATAGTGCAGTTGAGGATAGATCTGGATGAATTATCATATTTCACTCGTCTGAATTCATTGTCAAATTGTGGGAGAATTTCCTTTATAAACTATCAAACCATAGTGAGGTCGCGATGCTATCGGTGGTGTTTTCATTTGCCCAGATGCAGGGTTTTGGAGGTCATCATCCCAATTTTCGTTGCCCTTCAAGAAGCTAAACTGCTACAGGATGGGGAAAACCAGTGATGTGAATGTTAGTTTATAAACCCCATTAACATCCATGAAAACCAGTTCGTTATATCTACCATTAAAACCATAGAATTCATTCAACCACTTCTATTTCTTCGGCAACTGAACGCTACAACGCTCGCTATCGCTGGGCCTCTGATGATCTCGTGTTGCCGCAGGCTTTCCTTGATGTCGATGTCGCAAAGCTCAAACTCCTGGGCTGGGGAGAATCTCGCTGTGAGAATCTCAATGGACATCATGGCTGTTGGCTGAAAAAACACCCAACATGGGAATATCATGGGGAAAAAATCTGTGATAACTAGCTTTAATATGGTTTAACATGGATAATAATGGGATAATAATGGGATAATAATGGGATAACAATACTGGTTGGTGGTTTCAACCTACCCCTCTGAAAAATATGAAAGTCAGTTGGGATGATGACATTCCCAATATATGGAAAAATGTTCCAAACCACCAACCAGCTAGCTACTTCAGATGATTCTTGGGTGTATCGAAAATACCGTGATAGCTATAGAAAACACCTTGAGACAATGATGATCAAGCGTCAATTTTTTTGGGGCACCCCAGCTTTCCGACAAAGCCATTGTCCAAACGGACACTTCAAGAAATTTAGGGATTCAACGCGGCCACCTGGCTATGACCCATTGACAAACGCCCCGAGCAACCAGCCAAGGAATATGAAAGTCTGAGAGATCCGGGAATTGGGGGATTCATTTCCTCTAAAAAACTCTGGCATCAGTTTTCCGAGGAAACACACTCGATGAACTGTATGCCTAAACTTATGGTTCTTGCGAATCCCTAATTTGTAGAGGAACTTCCCATCAAAAGCTACCTGGTTGGTGAAATTCCCAAGAAAGATTGACCAATTCCCACTATGATAAACCATGTCATTTAGAACACCCCCCCCCAAAAAAAAACCATATGTCCCACGCCCCATGATGAGTGACATCGGTGACGAATCCCGATTTTTGGTTTCTTAAAACCACATTCTTGTTGAATGGGCTATTTACCCATTAATGGTGTTTTAATGGGATATATGATGGTGATTCAATGGCATTTAATGGGATTTAATGGGATATATGATGGCTTACCCTCTGGTCATTTAACATAGACGATACCCCATTTAGTTCGTTGATTTACCTATTGAAAATGGTGATTTTCTACAGCTATGTAAATTTACCAGAGGGTAAATCACCTTGGAATGCCCCATTTCGAGCAAAATCCCCAGGAGCCTCCAAGTCCTCCTCAATGGCTTGTGGGGGAACCTCCAACACCTGACTCAGCTCAAAACCCACGGCTTTTGGGTACTGTTCATTGGTAAATTATCATATTTAACTAACCTAAAACTGGTTGGTCACCTACCCTCTGAAAAATATGAGTTCGTCAGTTGGGATGATTATTACCAACTGAATGGAAAAAGAAAAATGTTCCAAACCACCAACCAGTTATCATATTTCACTAACCTAAGATTAAGGCTTTGTTTTGGATGATATTGGGAGATTTTTCCCTTACTTACCATCCTTCCAGCGAGATCGCAAGGTCCTTCAAATTTGCCGAGTGTTCATGGCAGAAATTTTCAGGCTTTGAACCTTCTGAACCACGATCAAGATACATACTGTGGATGGTTGCGAAATCCTAAAAACCAGTTGATAGGTGGTTAATCCCATTATTTCTAGGGTTTCAACCATCCAAGGTGGTGCAGGATTTCGCAACCATCCACCGTATCACAGGCAAATCAATAATGCGTGGCCTTTTTTTTGTCTTTTCGCCACTGGACACCCTTGAGGTTCCAGCACGGCCCTTGACGAAGCTACATCAAGGCTGCTCAGCTTACAAACATCCGCGGTTTCAAAATATCATATGGCAGGGGATAACTATATATATAGTGCCTACTATATAGGAACTATATATATATATTTATAGTAACTTAACAGACTTATTATTGTGTTTTCTAATAGTTTCTAACCATTATATGGGAGTACCAGTTTCATTCAACAGAAACTCATTGCTGTGTGAGTACCCCTAAGCAAAGTTTATGAACCCAGGCTTGACATTAGAGATGAGGATAGACAATTTCTACTTTTTTTTTGTTTCATGCTTGGATTAAAACATAGCGCAACATGTGGGATATGATCGGAAATCACTTTGCCATGAACTGATGAACGGTTTGGCCATGGTTCACATAGCGATGTTGATCATCCTTCCCAATCCTATCGTAGATGGTGTATCATCATCATCCATTAATATCCATTGATGGTTTATTAATCCCCATTAACTATAGTTATGTATCATAAACCATAGTTACTGGACTATAGGTCATTAATAAACCATTAATTACCATTAATAACCATTAATAACCATCATCATCATCATCATCATCATCGAAACCCAACCATGCACCACCAAAGCAGCTTAGAATGGGAGTGCGCCATTACTTGGAATGCGACAAAACTGCAGGCCTTGACATAGCTTTCGGACATCGAAGAATCATTTGGACACAGTGCGGAGCACGACAGCAATGAACATTGGAGTTGGGGCAGCACCGATTTTCTTTTTTTCACCAAATTCATGGCATCTTTTCCCCAGCGAAAAACATGTTTCAGGTTCCAAGTTTTTGGATCTGAGTACAGCTCCGGCACAGGAACTTGTGGGCAGTTGCAGTGAACTAAGTGGATCGATTTCACTATATTTAGGGGGCTATCCCAAGCTCTGGGTTTATTCTTACTTGTGCTAAACGTAGGGAATGAGGGAATGATCCACAATAACTCTGAATAATAATCCCAGCAACCCCCAGCAACCCATCCATTCCCTACGTTTGGCACCAGTAAGTTTTGCACCCATGGTACAGAAAAGCAGAAAATCAACTGCACCCAAGTATGGTTTCTGACCCATCCCGTTTCGTGGGAATCCACACATCTTTTTTTATCGGAAAATCCCGAAAATGGATGGATTGTTCCCATCCCCTAAGAACTGGATGCATCACCCAACTGAATTAGTTATAGTTGATTACCCTCTGGTTATTTAACGTAGCCATGGAAAATCATCATTTTCAATAGGTAAATGATCATAAATCATCTATAAACGGGCCATTTTCCATAGCTATGTTGAATAACCAGAGGGTACATCCCATAAAAAAATCATTTATACCATAAAAAATCCAAATTCTTACTGGTATGTTGGTAAAACAATGCCATTTGCACCATCCCCAATTTCAGCATTTTTATAGGTGGTATGTTTACTATTCCCAGTCATGGATGGTTTATGACATTGTTTCAACCACATTATAGTAATATCTCGTAGCTGGTAATATGGTAATATAGTATCCAACCGGTCAGATTATGGTAGTCAACATATTGTAGTTTGAAATCAACCAACCTTATATCATGCATATAATTTATGGACATGATGGGGATACAATGGGGATAAGTATAATGACTATAATTGACCATTGACATTGATGATAGTCGTTCTACCCTCTGGTAAACTGTTACATAACTATGGAACATCACCATGCTATCAATTGGAAAATCCACGAACTTTCTATGGTCATTTTCAATAGCTTTTTGTTTGTTTACCAGAGGCTATACCATCATATATCCCATTAAAACCCATTAAATCCCATTAAATCCCATTAAATCACCATTAAAACCGATTAAAACACCACTATAAATGGTCATTTTCCAGTTCGCTTTTTCTATGTTTACCAGGCCGGGTACTATCCAACTAGCTTGACGGCGCAGCAACTCCAGCTTTGTACACCTCACGTGAGAAGCGTCAGAAACGCGTCAGCCATGGACGGCGATTCCTGAGATTTCGACATCGTTTCGGATGGAAATCATGGGGGATTTTCTCTGGTTTTTATAGAAAAAGCGAACTGGAAAATGGCTATAGAAATAGTGGATTTAGCCATTAAATCATTGTTATTGTTATTATTCAATCATTAACCAACTATAGTTATTTAATACCCTCTGGTATAGCTATATTTTATATACCTATGGTTGATATGGTTGATATGGTGAACTATGTACCCAAAAAAGAGGCTTTTGAAGCTGAACACGGCCGTCCTCAAGGCGCCAACTTGGTGAATTTCATGTTTTTTTTTGGGAGATACCCTCTGGTAAACTAACAGTTTGCTATTGAAAATGGCCCATTGAAATAGTGGATTTATCCATTAAAATATGGTGATTTTCCATAGTTATGTTAGTTTACCAGAGTGTATCCATATCAAAACCATTAAATTAGAAAACATACTAAACCTCCAATATTCCATGAATATTCCATCAATAGTCCATGATCTACAAAAAATCTGGTTTAGTATGGCCTAAACCACAATATCCATATTAAACATCAGTATCCCATGATTATCCCATGAATATCCACTTAACCTCCAATATTCCATGAATATCCCATGAATAGTCCATGAGCTGCAAACTGTGGACCTCTGGTATTTTAACTAACAGTTTGCTGCTCTAAACATCGATGAACATGGTGATTTTCCATCCTGATCATTTACCAAAGAGTACCCGGCCTGGTAAACATAGAAAAAGCGAACTGGAAAATGACCATTTATAGTGCTGTTTTAATCGGTTTTAATGGTGATTTAATGAGATTTAATGGGATTTAATGGGTTTTAATGGGAGACACCCTCTGGTAAACTAACAGTTTGCTATTGAAAATGGCCATAGAAATAGTGAGTTTTCCCATTAACGATGGTGATTTTCCATAGTTTTTTGTATGTTTACCAAAGGGTATCTGACATTTGACCATTCGCCTGAACATACCAAGACCGCCCTTGGAGGGATTTGGATGAGAACACCTTCTCTTTTCCTGGGCTTTCTTAAGAAACAAACCTGGTGATTGTACAACAAAGCCCTGGGTATTAAGTATCCAAAATATTTCGGGCTTTGCACTGTGTAAATCTTGAACCAGGAATTCTATCCTCATCATTTCTGTGGCTTAAATCATGTAAAACATCACGTTTAGTTTGAGGGTTAAATCACCCATTCTCTGATATCATCATGATTCTGGATGAAAAACTTACTGGTGCTAAACGCAGGGAATGAGGGAATGATCCACTGGCGAACTATCAATAATCATCCCAGCAACCCCCAGCAACCCATCCATTCCCTACGTTTAGCACCAGTAAGAAAAAACCATGGTTATTGAAAATCGCCATGCTATTAATGGGTAAATCAATTATTTCGACTGGGCCATGGCTTCAAAATAGCTATGTAACAAATTACCAGAGAGTACATCTAAAATCTGTTTCTGTGCTCCATGTAATGGTATACTTAGTTGTATTTTGGGGTGATTTGAAATGAAACCATTGCACCAGCTCACATATGGTTGAGTAAATGGCCATTTTTAATGAAATCACCATGCTATTAATGGGTAAATCAACTATGGCCATTTTCAATGACACGATTATTGATGGGAAATTGTCACCTGGTTGGTGGATTCAACACCTCTGAAAAATGATGGAGTTCGTCAGTTGGGGTTACTCCCAATATATGGAAAGTCATAAAATTCATGTTCCAAACCACCAACCATCTAGCTACTTCAGATGATTCTTGGGTGTATCGAAAATACCGTGATAGCTATAGAAAACACCTTGAGACAATGATGATCAAGCGTCAATTTTTTTCCCAGATCTCGCTTGAATCCCACATTTCCATGATATGTTCGGTCGCTGAAATAAGGGTGCAATGTGGGGCCCCCGTTAGATGTCTAAGTTGGTGTATAACTCCAATGTCACTATGGTTTATGGTACTTATAACGAACTAGTTATTGGGGCTTTTGTTAACCAACTTATAACGTTTGGGGGCCCCACATTGTGGAAACCCCAACATTTTTCCATCCAGAGGGCTGGTGCGCGTGGGCTGAAAGTGCGTGGAGTCTCCCACTTGGCCCATTCCCTGGAACGGTGGTGGATTTCGGGAGCTTTCTACATAGATAACACCATATTATACAATAATATTCATAAATATTATAAATATCATATATCATAAATCATATATCATATATCATATTGGATATATATATAATATTATGTATATATATATATATACACATACACGCCTTGGGAATGTGGTTTCCCAAAACAGTTCTTCTGATCTCCTACTTTGGGATTCAAATCATTGGAAGAAACAAGGCCAGAATCCCTGTACTTTCAGACCAGATATGCTCATCGCACGGCATCATGTCTAGGTTCAACTTGTAGAAAGTCGTGCTTCTGATATATGGGTTTGTCTGAAAATAGGGTATATTCCCAAACACATAGCCATTTAATAGGGATAATGATCATTAACCATTGGGTTTAGGGGTACACTATTTTCAGACACACCCATATGTTCATGTCCAAGCCCTAGCTAGCCCGGACAAAACCAACTCAATTTGCTGGCTTAGTCGTTTCCCCCATGAAAATATCAATCCACTAAAACACTCATCGATCACCTGGGTACTAGGTAAAACCTCACATCTTAACATCAGTTTTTATAGCCAGGTTGTGATTTTTTCCATCATTTTTCCCATCATGTCTGGATGATAACTCGCTCTACTGGACGATCACTCCATGGATCACTGGAAGTTCCCGAAGTTACAGGATTGGTGGGGTGAACTACCGTCTTCGCCATGGTTCTGCAGCATTTTTCAGGGCAAAACACACACACCATTCATCACAGTAGCTTTTTTTATCCTCCAAGGATGTGGAAATGGGAGCTAGTTCAAAAAAGGGGTGTAGCTAGTTTGAGGATAACAAATGTGGAGTCAGTAACATTTTTATCCTCCAATGGTGTAGCTAGTTTGAACAAATATGGGGGCTTTCCAAAGTCATCGCTAGCCCTCGGAATTCAACGACCATTTTAGTATTGAAACCCATGGTGACTTGGCTGATGGACCAATGTGCAAATCTGCCAGGCTCGCGGCATTTGCGCCGGTACCCTCAGGTCCGTCAGATCCTCATTTTGGGATTTGTTACATGTCCAATGAACTCCCTGTTGAACATTCTAGCTTCAGTATCATTTTCCCATATTTTCCATATCTATGTATATGTATATATAATATTTTATATATCTGATATACTATAATAAATACTGGTTGGTGGTTCGGACCCCTCTGAAAAATGATGGAGTTCGTCAGTTGGGATGATTATCCCATATATGAAATGGAAAGTCATAAAACTCCATGGTTCCAGTCACCACCAACCAGCGACGGATTTCGTTCTCGAATTTCCCAGCCACGTTTCGGCTAACCGGAATGCTAAACCTCACCAAGCCGTTTGCTTGACCAATTCCCACTATGATTCCAACCAGAAATATATATATGTATATATATATACCCTCTGGTAATTTAACATAGCTATTGAAAATCACCATTTGTCATAGGTAAATCAACTATTTCTATGGCAATTTTCAATAGTTATGTTTGTTTACCAGTTTTCATAGATGAAATGGAACGTCATAAAAATCATGTTCCAAACCACCAACCAGAAATATATATACAGTATATATATATATATATTTAATAATGGTTTTCCCATGAAAAGCTCCATTCTTCATGAGATTTCCCAGCGTTCCCAGAAGATGCCCTCGAAGAATCGATCTGGGAGTCATCGGGGTTGGAAGATGAGTGAAACCACTAAAAATGGGTGAAAATCTCAGGGTCGACAAGTTAATTTACCAGAGGGAAATATTTTATATATCCGATATAAGATATGATATATATATATATATTATACAAAAAACACCAGAATTTCCCCATCGAGATTCCCACTTTTAAAGGTCCCCTACTAAACAAATCACCGTTTCACCCGCCTTGCTGGGCATATTCAGCACGTAGCGTCGGTGCTCGACTTCGGCCACCGGATGCACCGAGAGCATCTCCTAGCCGCTGGCGGCGAGGGATCACCGCCCGTCATGGGCTTATGAGATATCTACAGTCAATGGATGTTAATGGTGGTTCTAAACAAACCAAAACCAACAAAAAGCATAGTTGATGAATGTTAATGATGGATACACACAAAAAAAACTAGTCAATGTTAATGATATGATAACTATAGGTAAGTCAATGGATGATATATCTATAGTCCAGTAACTATGGTCTATGATACATGTAACTATAGTTAATGGGGATTAATAAACCATCAATGGATATTAATGGATATTAGTGGATGCTAATGGTTGTTAACGTTAATAGATGATATATCTACAGTTAATGGATGTTTTCTAAACCAACGAAAACCAACAAAAGCCAACAACAACCATAGTTGATGAATGTTAATGATGGATACATATACGGTAACTACATTTAAATATACGGACTTTTAAATATACAGACAGGTATTTTAGACTACCTCCGGGAAGGTTCTCCTTGGCCCGCCCAGCCCTTTAAACATACGGAATCCAATTCATTGAAAGATCCGGCAACTACATTTAAATATACGAACTGGTATTTCATACTACCCCCGGGGCCTCGCGGTCTGGCCCGCCCTCCACATATTAAAATGTCGTTACCCTATAATTTGGGCCACCCTAAATAGCGTTCAGTTGGTGCAAATAAGTCCAGTAACTATGGTTTATGCTACATGTAACTATAGTTAATGGGGATTAATAAACAATCTTATAACTGGTGGGTTAATAAACCATCAATGGATATTAATGGATGTTCATGGATGTTCATGTTAATGGATGATATATCGAATCTATAGTCAATGTTAATGGATGTTAATGATAGTCAATGGATGTTCATGGATGATAGATCTACAGTCAATGGATGTTCATGGCGGTTCTAAACAAACCAAAACCAACAAAAAACACAGTTAATGGATGTTAATGGATGTTGTATAGGTTGGGGCCCTCGTTTACGATAGCTAAGCTGGTGCAAATAACCCCAATTTCACTATGGTTAAATCGTTAATTAATGGAGGCTTCACTGGCTTTTCATAGTGAATAATGAAGGGATGCATACAATGTGGGGCCCCCTAGTGATGTTAGTTGGTTAACAAAAGCCCCAATAACTGTAGTTATTTGCGTACCATAAACCAGCCTGTGACATTGGAGTTATGTGGCCCCCAACTTAGCTATCAAACGGGGGCTCCACTTTGTAGGAATATCAACCATCAATTTCAATGGGATTTTGGACTAAGAACTAGAACTCGGAAAAAGCCACGGATTTCATGGGAATAATCTAGGGATATTTTATGATAGGCAAAAAGATTGGGAACACAACTTGGATCTACACCATTCCATTTTTTTAATACCGTTCCATTTTGAGGTATTTTATGGTATTTTATGGTATTTTATGGTATTTTATAGTATTTCCTTATGAAGTTCTGGATTAGCCCATCTTCGCTCAAACTAACATTTTCAAGAAACCCATGGCTGTCCCCATGGTTTTTCAATTCGCCAAAGTTTGGGAATGAACATGACTTAATCATCAAACATGGGATTGAACTTCTTACAGTAGCCTGTATAGTATTTTCAAACATGGCAATGGAAGATCCTCTATAAAATCAATGGTTTTTATGGAACACATCTCTATAAATGGGGTATTTTCGAAAAAGTCACCTTTGACACCAGAGGGTAGCTCCCTGGTTGCTGGAAGCAGGGATCGCTTCCCAAATATGATGGTCACTTTGGAAGGCCATTCCGACATGATGGAACCAGTGACATCCCAACTAGTTATAAGTTGGTTTATAAGCCCCAGTAACTATAGTTATGTGCGTACCATAAACCATAGTGACTTGGAGTTATGTTCACCAACTTAGATATCGAACGGGGGCCTCACATTGTAGGTATTTCATGCTGGTTGGTGGTGCACCATCTTGAAAAATGATGGAGTGAAAGTCAATGGGAAGGTTGACATCCCATATATGAAACGGAAAATAAAATTCATGTTCCAAACCACCAACCAGCTAGGTATTTCATGGGTGCATTCACCAAATATGTTGGATTTTACTAAACGTTAATCCAGAAACCGCGTGAGGATTCACTTGATCAAAAGGCAACACGATGGGCAGACTTGTAGCAAAGCCCCTTGTGGAAATGATTAGGAACAGCACGTCTCCGCTCATGGACGCGCTAATTCACCACAGGCTCCCGCTCAACAGGTACTGTGTCGGGCTGCAGTTCTCCTAACTCACAGGGTTTTGGGCTCCTCTTCGTCTTCCTCATCGTCATCTTCCGGCATGATGTTCTGAGCAGCACGCCTTCATGGCTTCAAAAATGGCTACTTCAGCCAGGGTACAGCAATGGAATTTCATGGAACATCATCATCTGGTTGGTGGTATACCTACCCCTCTGAAAAATAATTCAGTTGGGGTGATTATTCCTAATATATGGAAAAACATGTTCCAAACCACCAACCAGTCATTTGTAATAGGGACAAAAATAAAAACATAAACCATCGAAGCAACCGGGGCCATAGCTTAACCATAGCAAACTGTCAGAAATGACCGTGAAGTTCCCCCCCGTGACTTTTTCGTGGTGTTGATCTTGAATCCGACGAACGTCAATGGCTTTTGGGAAATGATGGACAAAGCTGACCCATGGTTGGATGAGCGACTATTGTTGGCGAACTACCCGGCCTGGTAATGACTAACAGTTTGCGAAGTGGAAAATCACCAGGTTTAATTGGTAAATCAACTATTTCTATGGCCATGGCTTCAATAGCTTTTTGTATGTTTACCAGGTTTAATTGATGAATCAACTATTTCGACTGGGCCATAGAAATAGTTGATGTATCCATGAAACATGATGATTTTCTATGTCGCTTTTTGTATGTAAAAACCAGGCCGGGTAGATAAAAGTCGATGGAGCCCCAGAAAAATCCCCAGACGGTGTCAAACGTGGTGCAGGCTGGAAGAGCCCCCATTTGACTGTCGCATCATGGGATGTAGATATCAAGGGGGGCAAATGTCCCATGATGATATCAATTTCATTCATGTTACCCTCTGGTTATGTCAAAATAGCTATTGAACATTGCCATTGATTTAGCCATTAAAAATTGTGATTTTCCATAGTTATGTTAGTTTACCAGAGGGTATGCTTTTCCCATGATGTCCCATGATGATATCATCATAATGTCCTATGATATTCTTCATCTATTATGATGATATCAAGGGGACATCATGGGATGCAGACCCGACAACAATCAATATCATCCCCATGTTACAGTAATACAGTAAAGTCATCATGTATTCTTGTCCCAAACGTGGATGATTATTGTTGGGGATATATTACCCAACAATAGTCTGGGACCTGGGACTACAGTACTATCATTCAATGGGAGATCTCCAGGGTCCAATTTATGGAGGTACTGTACCATATAAGGCCATATTTTGCGGGGATATTCCCTTAGATAGGCCTTATATAGGCCTTATAGATGGTAGGTACCTCCAATAAATCGGTTCCTGTTGCATGGCCGTTGAATCATCCCCTATGTTACACATCCCATCCATCCCATTAGATCCGCGTAGTCTGCAACTTCTTACATCCCATTACCCTCTGGTAAACGTTAACGGAACTACGGAAAATCACCATTTTGAACAGGTCAATCAACGAACTCAATGGGCCATTTTCAATAGCAAACTGTTAAATTACCAGAGGGTAGATTCCCATTATTTTCCCACAATATTAAAAATATGATGTCCGCAAACATCCACAGACCTCAGCAGTATAAGAAGTTGTTGAGATATACCAACGTTATACCCATATTTCCCATCAAAAAAAACCATAAAGGATCCAAAAATGGGTATAATCCATGATCTATAATGATTCTTGGGACATAAAGAAACCCATGATCTATAATGATTATCCCAGAACATGTCCATGACATCTCATCATTGAATCCTATGATATGCATCTCAAACATCCATATTGAATAAACAAAACCCAATGACATTCCCACGATATTCCTATGATATTCTATACAAATCCATAACTGGTTGGTGGTTGAGCCCTACCCCTCTGAAAAATATGAAAGTCAGTTGGGATTATGACATTCCCAATATATGGAAAAATAAAACATGTTCCAAACCACCAACCAGATAAAGTTTTCCATTTCTAGTTGGTAACTCCATGATATTCCCTATGAAATTTCCCATCATTATTCATTGTCCCATCATATTCTGAAACATCGTATTTCCATCATATCCCATCATATTCTCCATATCAAAGCCCATCACATCCAAAATTCCATATGATACCCATATATGAAGATGGAATTCCTGATGGATATTCTCCATCATTGGATATAAACCCATCATATCCCATTTCATATGGAATATCAAAAAAAATCCATCAGATTCCATATGAAAACAACCCAACCCCCCAGTCGGATCCCATCGGTCGACCCAAGGAGTTCCAGGATCGATCGGAAGTCGTGACCTGGGAAAGAAAACTGCGGTTTGGGGAAAACACATGGCAGTGTGTCAAAACCTTGTACCCCTGTAGTTCACATCAAAATAGCTGGTAAATGGATGTTCATTCCCCTAAAAATGGTATTAATAGGTATTGATCCATACCCACA
>Ga0126342_10005131_pt1 | contig 22705 bp, 24 predicted proteins | sample Cyp1metagenome_FD_92528 | JGI IMG/M metagenome (GOLD analysis project Ga0126342, IMG submission 92528) | Coral microbial communities from Lord Howe Island, Old Settlement Bay, Australia - Cyphastrea 1 metagenome | ecosystem: Host-associated > Invertebrates > Cnidaria > Coral ...
TATATATATATATATATTTAAAAATCCGTATATTTAATGTAGTTACGTTATTTTGTGTGTGTGCATATATTATGTGCAATTTTATGCATAATTATACTTTCATTACCGTCTGTAAATTAGATATATTCTGCTCGTGTTGCATACGCACATGGATTCGTGGCCCACTTGGACTGGTGACCTGACCCATGGAGCTTTTGAGCCGAGTTCCCAGGGAACGCCCGTGACAACTCGGCGCCAGGTGGGTTTTCCTCTCTTCGTGCGCAGTGTGACATGGATGTTCTGCAAGTTCCCAGCGATGCAGGAGATTCTCAAGCTCTGAGGCTTGGAAGAAATCAGCGGGTCACCATGGGTCACCTGATGGCTGCAGATTTCCATCTGTTTGTTCGTTATTCTTCAAGAAATGGAACTTTCTCTTTGTCAAGAAAATTGGATCTCGAGATGGAAGGTGGACTTCACTATGTCACTAAGTCAAAGGAATAAGGATTGCATTTGGATGTGGGTCATGCCGATCCAGTTGCGAGCTTCGGGCCTCGGTATAAGCTACAGGTGTCGATGACTTCTACCAGCATGTGTCAGGTGTTCCCGGAAAAGATCGAATCAGCAAGTAGCTCTTGATGGTACTTGCTTGTTTTGTATACTTCTTGAATCTTCTTGATCGTGTTTGAAAGAGAACAACATGTCTACCTTTTTCAGTGTTTTGCGCGCTTGCCATGGAGCATTCTGTTGAAACTGCTTGGATGCTTCGTTTGAATCTGCTGCCTGGAGGTTTATGAATTGATCACCAAATGATTCGTGAGAACTTTCTCAACTTGCGGCGAACCAATTCTCCCAATGAGCCAAGATGGCCGTGATGCCACAAGGGTGTGTATGGTGTTTGAGAACTGGGTATAGCCGCATAGCCCCATGCAATATTGAATAATTATATATTTTTTGACAGGGAAATACACACCTGTGGATTTTGGGGTAATTACCCTATTATCAGACAAAGCCGAAAGTGCCATAGGCACATGACAGTAGCTTTCGATTTGTGTAGCAGGCTGATCTCTGTAACGCGATGATCTATGGGTGAACTTGGCAATTCCATCAGATGCAGTGACTGGCTAATGTTCTCAAACGTGTTGTTTCTTTCTAATGTGTGTGAGTATGTTCAAATGCTTCAAACATCTTCAAACTATGCGGAGCATGGTCGATTCGAGTGTGATAATTCAAACTGTGAGTCTTTTGCTTTCGCTATTTTTCCAAAAAATCTTAAGCCACCTCTGTGGAACGGTGAAAGAGATCTCCTGGTTGGTTCTGGCCCTGCTAGCCGTCGTTGGCGACATTCGCCAGAGCACAGCTCTGAAAGCGTTGGAATGGGGTCAGGTTTGGGCAAGGTCTGGATGTTAGCTTAAGATGATATGGTGCAACCATGTCAATGAGGGATATCAGCTGGCAAGCAGATGCAAGCAGTAGAAATGTATAGAAGATTGCCATATAATTGTTGCCAATAGGATCGTTTCAGACCATTGTGCAGCAATTAGACTGTATTCCTTTGATGGCTTTGCCGCACTCAGAGAGTCATTGCTACAGGATGGTATCGATCAGAGACGGGACGGTTATATAGATACACGGGTGAGCTCTTGCGAGCTGAAGGCTATCCCAATTGCCTGCATGTTGCTATGGGAAAAATGCATAAAAATGCATAACACCTGTTCCCAGTCACAATTCGCCACCCCACGCCAGTCTGCGTAGCTCATGGCTCAAGAATTGGCTTGGTGAGTGTTCAAGATTCAAGATGATTTGGGATCATTTTGGTACACTATCATACACTATCCCTCCCACCTCGTAGCATCATATATTACATCATCTTCCCCCAATTGGCCCACCAGCCTAGAATCTCAGAGAGGGTGCGCTAATCGTGGCCGTGGCCGGAGAAATTCCTCCATCGATGTGCCAAAAGAAGATCTCGGATGCAGCTTCTGCAAAATAATCTCACATATATATATATAATTGATCTGCATATTCCTGATATTATTTGATATTAATAACAGCTATTGTAATCGATATAGCAGATCCACCGTATCGGATATAGCTGCTTCTGATCCGTTCCGATCCACTACTAACTGCTCCACTAGGATCCACTGCTTGAAACCTGCTTGGCCGCAGATGAGCAACAAATGCCGCAGCCTTTGCTGCAACAAGGCCCCACATAAACCACATCCAAAATGGACTTTGGTCATGCATTGCGGGAAGATGCATGGGTGAAAGATCTCAGTACTTTTGATGAGGCTTCTATAATTCTATCATCGATGAGCATCAATCGGTATAGTCTTCTCGGCGTTTTTGTCGCGTTTCAGGTCAGGAGGACTCGCTACCAGCCGATGCAACTTGGCTCAGGCGAGCATGGTCACGGAGAAGCCATGAGTATCCCCGATTTGTAGATTGATGAGTTTGTCTGAAAATAGTGTACCCCTACACCCAATGGTTAATGATCATTATCCCTACTAAATGGCTATATTTGGGGGTATACCCCATTTTCAGACATACCCTGATGATGTTGCTATTCCATGCTATTCCAAGGGGTGATGATCCATTGGCTCATTGCATCTCATTGCCATGTGAAATTGCTGAAGGGTGATAGCTTAACCGCTGCGAATAGTGGGGCTTGGCCTTGCTTAGTCATTTGCACCAGCATTGCGCGGCAATACAGCAATGGGTTGACCAGAGACGCTGTGCATTGCTTGCACCTAGGCAGCCTAGGCATGATATTTTTTGGCCCTAGGCCGATCTGTAAACTGGGTAGCTCCACCTAACTCCATAGCAACAGCTCAGGTCCAATAGGCGGTCCGATCTGACGCTGGAAATCAGCCAGCATGCGTGGGCGCGTCGCTGGCAGGAAGGACGATCAATGGCGAGGGCAGATGGCCCATGGTAAACCCCATGGTAAATCCCATGGTGCCAAAGCCATCAATAAATTATCGCAAGATCCACCCAAATAATCTTAATATACATGTATGAAGTGCATTATATCGTATCATATGCCGATTAATGCAGTTGAGGGTCTTAAAAGAAACTTGCATCGCTGACCTTGGCAGAACCTGCAGTTCTTAACCGTTAGGGAAACCATCAATTGGATGTGGCCGGAAATAAGGCTTGGGTTTTTGTGTGGGTTTTTACACATCATATATATATATATATTAATATATATATAATCACTAATAATGCAGATTCAAATGAATGATGAGACCCAAAAAGGGGTTAGTGGGACATGATGAGGCTATGAGCTGGTAGATGCTGATAGATCCCTTGATTTTCTATGTCAGCAAAGAAAATATGGGAAGACAAAAGAACCTATGCACAGAACCAGCTAAAGATTTGAAGCATTGCACGTCACCTTCAAGCTAAGGCACAACTCCCTCTCTATGCATCTCTATGCATCTCTGATTTGAACAAACTAAACCAACCATGTATGAAACAGAATGAAACATGTACGCTGCAAACCCTAGGTTTGCCCGCGGCGAATCCCGCATATCCTTTGGCATGCTCAAATCCCTGCCTAGGGTTCAAGTTGTGGGTTCAAGGTGTTTACTTTCCAAAACAACAAACCCTAAAACCCTAAACCCTAAATTAAAACCCTAAATCCTGAAAACTTGAAGTCAAAATCACTGCGTATAGTATAGCCAGTGTCTTCATTCATCCTCTGGTGATAAGCAGATCATATTGTTTGGATGTGCTGTTTGAGTGTGGGCGACCCCGGGGTTTGGAGGGAACATGTACCCTACAGTAATCGAACATAGCAATGGGAAATCCTTCTTTTCTTGATTTTTTACCACTTAAATGTCCATGTAGAGTGGATTTACAGTGGATTTCCCATTGTCACATTTCATTACCAGAATCTGGGTGGAGGACTTTGGCTCTTCGCCTTGGCAAACAACGAAACGCAGGCGAGAACACTTTACATAGGACGACCATGGCCGACCTTTTGGCATATGACTAAGGAAGATTCCCCGTGTTTCCTAAAATCATTCATGGATACCATCCATGGATATAACATGATATAACATGGATATAACATGATTAATAACTGTGGGATGCAACCATTGCAAATTGCCATGTTCGATTCTCAGAGGGTATATATATATATAATTATATCATTTGACACTGGGTCCGACCACGTTCATCAGCAGGTTGCAGTCCTCCGGACCATCCATCACATCACCATGCAGGAAGAGGCCCCTTTTTTTAATGCACAAATTGGTGTGCAAAAGAAACCATCCAACATCATCCAACAAAACTCCAAATCATCCAACAAAATTCCAAATCATCCAACAAAATTCCAAATCATCCAACATCACCCAAAAACACATCCATTATAAGAATTTATAAGATCTATAAACCCGAGCAAACCAACAGTCATACACCAACTTCCCTATCGGTTATCAAGGGACCCCCCCACATCCGCGTTTCGGATGGTCACAGCGCCAGGTCGAGCCAGAGATCTACAGCTTCAACGCAGCCTTGAGCTGTTGCGCCAAGGCTGCGCAGTGGCAACTCGCAGGACATTTCTTCGAGCTTCGGCGAGCCACCGGGGATTGGGCTTGGGCGACTGGAAGTGACATTTGCCATCTACATCTACTTTTGCCATGTTTTCTTTTGTTGATCACATTTTATCAGTTGGCATATTTTATCCATGTTTTATCATGTCTTATCGTATCTTCTCATTCCCTATGATGGGCTTGTTGCAGATTGTTGAGCTATATTATATGATTGATGCGTGATGCGTGTGTTTTTCTCGAGCAACAGGAGCAAGCCTTGCTTTTCAATTTCAGTCGGTCTCGTGTATCTTCAAACTGTGCTTTTCGGAGAACATATACCGCGTGTTTTTTTCCATTGGTTTTCTCCCTAGCTTAACTTAATGCAAGGGTGTTTGCTCGAATGCTTGCTGACAATAAAAACAGTATATATATATAATTATATATACATAATGCATCATAATGTATTATATCATATAAATATATATATATATATATATAGATATAGACACTGTACCGTTAGACTATTATATATAATATATACATAAATATAATATTCATATACATATACATATATATATTTATAATATAGATAATGTTTATACATATATACATACATTCATATATATATATATCACATAATATATGCATATACTGTATGTATATTCTCTCTCTCTCTTTTTTGACTCAGATTGACTGGGTTTAATACTGTCAGGGTCTACTGGTACCCACTTCCCGGAAAATCCTGAGCACAACACCTGCCTAGTGCATGTGAGATCCTTGTGCCCACCCGTTGTGATTGGAAAACAAATCCAAAGAGATGTGGAAAAGAACAGTTTCCAATTTACAATGGATTGGTTAAAGGGAACATCTACGAGAAACCATGGGTTACCAGGAATTTGAGGGGTTTCCTCTAGACTAGATTTTCCTTTGGCCACATGAGGAGTTGATCAACGCCACTCTTAGCCCTACGGTGGTCACCTACAACTCAACCATCAGTGCCTTTGGAACCTCAGCACACTGGGAAGTTTAGCTGCAAAGATTCGCTGACGCGCATACAAAGGCAAGCAAACTGGCGATTTAAGCATCAGAAACTGGGGTAGAATGGGTGTATCAGTGCATTTCTGGTTTGTCTCATGTTCCAGCCCGGCCTTTGGGATATCCTTTGGGATATTTGGATGTCGATCTCCAAAACCCCCCGGACTTTTTTATCTGGCCAATTGTTGCTGCCTGAAGCTAGCACACCACGCAGCAAAGGAGTTGGCACTCCACCACTTTCACAGCATGCCACTTGCCACTCTGATCCCCAACGTCATCAGCTACAGCGCCAGCATCAGTGCATGTGAGAAGGGGGCCATGTGGCAAGCAGCGCTGGCCTTGTTTCATCAGATGCCGAAAGCCAAGATCCGTCCAAATCTCCATGCGCACAATGCCACAATCAGCTCCTGTGAGAAGGGTGCCCAATGGCATTTGGCTCTGAAGATATTTGGTCTGGCTATTGCCACAGTCACTCCGGATGTGGTGACATTTAGCGCCACCATCAGTGCATGTGGCTGGTTGGTCAACTCTGCACATCGTTTTACAATGTTTTACTGTATGTGGATCCGCCACCTGGGGTGAACCATAGATGTTAATTTGCTTACGGCGTTTGTTAGTAAAAGGGTTCCCCCCCATTCAACGACCAATGTAGGTAGATGAAAAGAACATAGTACACCAGTACACCAAACCTGATTTTTTTTGTTCCTAGAATGGAAATATTGGGATGAACATGGATGAACCACTGTCGTAAGGTGAAAAGGGTCATCAATGGAAAGTTTCTCTTCAACTGCTGGCGACGCTTAGCGAATTCAAGGTTGTGGCTAATGCGTACACCTACAGCGCAGCCATCAGCTCGTGTGAGAAGGCTTCACAATGGCAACGTGGACTTCTTTTTGCTGAGCACAGTTTTAATCTTGTTTGGTTAGGATATGTTAGGATTAGATTAGGATTAGATGATATTAGATGATGGTAGAAATGTACAGTGTACAGATGTCTGAGGTTTGAAAAATAGTGGCTAAAATATACAGAAGTTATGGGTTCATATTGACTTATATAACCAGGTTTATCAAAAATTGTTATGTTACCCGGCTATCAACATGATCAACCCTGCACTTTGTTTAGTAGGAATTTATACTGATTCGTTTGCTCCACTTCACTGGCATGGCCGTGGCGTCATGGTTGCCAGGTGCTGGCCACTTGCTCCTCGCTATGGCCTTGCACGAGGCGTTTGGTGTGGAAGTTGACTCAGTGGGATTGGGTTGGTTAACATACGTAATGTAAATCTATGTGCATGTATACATACAATACACATAGATATAGAATGATATAATATGATATATACATATATATATAATTATATTATTATCCATATAGCCATGGCATGTCATGTCCATTTGATCCCATTTTGCTTCTGGGCTCCCCAGGCGCCAGACCTCCACTGCCACAATGCCATGCTGAGTTCCTACGAAAAGACCTCCCAGTGGCTGCGGGCCCTGGAAACGTTGCTGGCGTTTCCCTCAGCCAGGCGCCCATGCGACACCGATGACAGAAATGTGGAAGTGGAAGAACAGGTTTTCCAGGGAAACTGAGGGAAAACCGACGGGAAGCCGTGGTTTTTTGATGTTTTTTGCCATGTGCCAAAAAAAATGTGCAGGATTGCAGCAGACGTGTACAGCTACAGTGCGGTCATCAGTGCATGCGAAAAGGGGGCACAATGGGACACTTGGTGGTACCATGTACCATTTTTCATGTGCATCCAATCTAGTTCAAGAGGCTTGGATTGTCGTTAATGTTTGTATGTGTCCCAAACAAGGGAGAGATGAGAGCACACAAGGCCTATTCATGGTGTACATGTGGTCCGCCCCACCCCCAAGATTAGTTAATTGATCATATGGTGTTGTTCTTGAACCTTTTGTAGTGACTGTCATATATAATAATTATATACAATCGGGTCAAAATACAAGATTACAGTGATTACAGGATTTGACATTGTTTGAAACCCAAGGACTTTGCCCTACATTTTTTGCACTCCATGTCACTTGTCACTGTAATCCCCAACGTCATCAGCTACAGCGCCAGCATCAGTGCATGTGAGAAGGGGGCCATGTGGCAAGCAGCGCTGGCCTTGTTTCATCAGATGCCGAAAACCAAGATCCATCCGAATCTCCATGCGCACAATGCCACAATCAGCTCCTGTGAGAAGGCGACCCAGTGGCAACAAGCCTTAGCCATTTTTCATTCTGCCAAGGTCAGCCCGGATGTGGTGACTTGCCGCTGGTTGAGATTGGGGGGATGGGAAGTTGCAGAATTTTCCCATCGCCTAAGGTAGATGGGGTCCTGCTGTAAAGAATGGTAATGGGGGACACTCATAATACAATAGGTGGTGAATGAAACCCCACCATTTTGGGAAAAACCCAGGTATCATATCAAGTTGGCTTTTCTATATCTATATTATATGATTATATTTCCATTATATCGATTATATACCCAGTCGGTACATCCGCATGGTTGACCACCCGGCATTGGTGAGACTGTCGAGACGTGTGCCCAGGTGACCTTCAGTGCAATGATGAGTGCATGTGAGAAGGGAACGCAGTGGCAATCCGCACTGTCCCTGCTGCAAGAGTGGCGAAGAAAAACCAAGCCCGGCCTCACTGCAATCAGTTGCAAAGATATCCTAACGTCCTAGGAGACCAACAGTCAATTATATACCAGAAGATCCACTCTTTGGTGCAAGAGCAGTACTGATATACGGGGTGTTTGTGGGGAAAACCATTCGCTGCCGTTGCACAAGTCACTGTAAATAGCCCTGGGGCCAGTGCGAAGTTCAGCAATCAATTCCTCCCGGCAGACCGAAATGATCAAAATGCGGGGAACACGAAGAACGATGGAAGGGATGGCATAAACATGAAATAACGCTCTCGGATCCGCTATTAATACACGAAACTGATAATATGATCTTGAGAATCATCATCCTAACGGTACATATATATATATATATATGACAATATGAACCACAACAAGTGAACATTGTACGTTGCGGGACACTTACATTATAGGACTCCCCTAGTTTGATGTTAAAACAATGTGTTCCTGTAGCGGTTTTCCTTCAAGATCAATCCATTGATATTCAGCATTTGTCATTTAGATGTGCATCACAGTTTCAGCTTGTGATTTCAGACTTCTTGCATTAATCTGGGCATATTTGATATCCATATTATAATTCATTAATGTGGGAAAGCCAATAATAACCATTTGGGGATATTTTATACCGCCCACTGATGGTGATGTTGGGGGAAGTTTATTATTGGGTTTACATGGGTTTACCACAAATTGAAATACACTACTGTAATACTGTATATATTTATATACATACATACATACATACACATATATATATATATGTATTACGTATAAAATTGTTATATCCATAGATTTCCTGTATATTTCCAGTATTTCCATGTATTTCCCACATATATACAATTTTATATATATATATATATATAATATATCCTTTTGATTTCCTGTATATATGTATGAATATATATATATACACATACATGCATATTCCCTATAAGGGGGTGAGTTGATTTACTTATTACCCACGTAGGACTTCGGACCCCCTGTTTTTGCTCCGACTACATCACCATGAGCGAAACATGGGCATTCCTCGCTTGACACAATGGCTGCGGAGCACCTTTCCAGATGCCTTTCGTTCCGAGGCAAACGTTTTTTGGGTCCCAAACAATGGTGGGATTTACACTTGGTCATTTTCAGCCAGGGAAAACCCTGTTTCATAGGTAAATCAGGATAATCAGGTACACCTTCCATAAATGAACAATGTTCCATATATAGCTATGTTGAATTACCAGAGGGTAAGCAACAAACAGTGGAGCGTAATTTGACATTGAAGATATCATGGCGACACTAACCATCATGGGGACGTAATAGGATGTAAGTACAGAACCAGCCGAGTAAACGTTAGGGCATGACGCATGGGAAAGCAACCATCAATTGCCGGGGGGGGCGTGGTGGTGTCACTACTTGGGTGAAACATGGTGACTACCATGCGGGAATTGATCCGATACCAATACCTCCTAGGTGAACTTGCTGGGCAAGTTCAAAAGGCTTTGCCTTTTGAGGACACATGTGTAACTTCTTCCTTACACGAAGTTGGTTGGGTGGATATGGTTGAGAGTCTCGCCTTTTGGGGCGCTTTTGTGAACCCTTGTGAGCTGTTGGTCAGTCCAACCATTGGCTCCCTTTTTCGTAGATTTTGCTTTGTTGAGATGATTGAGAATTTGTGAGAGTTGGTGCACTTACCGAATTCCGCAAGTCGATGAGTTATGCGATGAGAGGGGTCTTCCTACGCGCGGCGTCTCTTTCAAAATTCCAAAGCAACCATCATGAGGATGTAATGGGATATATATAAGTAACCAAGAAGGTAAAGATTGGGGCATACAGCCAACCATTGGGGAGATATGGGATATATAGAACGGACACTGCGATTTGGGTCCAAAATTTGCAGCCTATTTTTAGACAAACCCATGTTGAAGCTGGGGTAGCTGCTCAACAATTCAAACATCCCAACTTGAAAGCATCAATTGCATAAGTGTTGTCGTCAAAAGCGTTGGCAAGTCAGCTTTATCGGGAGATCGGCTGCCTAAGCGTCAAGATTTCATGTCAACACTACTTGTACTTGTATCTCATGGCTCGCGGGGATCAAATTGCCGGAAGGCGTTAATTAAGGTTCTTGGCCAACCAGGAGGTATCAGATTACCAATTACTCAACCAACTAGGATAATACTATATTTACTACTTTTTTTTGGCAATCACTTTATTCAGATAATCTTGGGCAACCAAAAATGATGAGAAACACCAACGAGCTGTGAGCAGGTGGACCTGAAAGCCGAGCACGTGTAGCTTGGCCCTTGGGCCACCTTGGGCCGGCTGTGGCCACCTTGGGCGGGTGGCATGGAAAAGTCCAAAGATCCAGTGGTTTGAGAAATCATTTTCCCATATGATGCCCATATGTTCATATACAGTTTATTAAAAAAAAACACTATATATGATAAAGATTGTATGAAATTGGGTTGTACACATCTCAGATTTCAGGTCAAAGCCATAGGATAGGATGCATCCTGTCAACTCAGCAGCCAGCTCGGTGACAAGCCCACCATCAAGTAACAAATGCATTCTTGTAACTGAGCATAGCTATGGAAAATCACCATGTTTCATAGGAGAATCATCAATGGGCCACCACGGCTATGTAAGATTAGAGGGTAATCCAACAACAGTTATGGTAATGTTCATGTAATTTTCCATAGTTGCACCCATGATCGGACAATTACCAGAACTGTTGTTGGAAAATATGTTATGATTCCATTTATGATCATTTATGGTCAGAATTACCCAATCATATTCCAACAGTTCTGGTGAATCATCCATAAATGTGCCATTTTCCCTGAGGTATGTGGATCTCAACAGCGTTTTGCATGAAACTTTAACAGCACGCGGAGGCGGAGCAACTGAGGCACCTGGCACCCGGTCTGATTTCTCTTAGCCAAGCTGGCCTATAACTAACATGAATGTGGGTTAAAAAAAGTAAACAATCCCCCAAATTACCATAAATAGGTTGTATAAAACCATTCCCAAATGGGTTGTTTATTATTGTTTTACCCACATTACTAGGGTTAACACGGGCGCTTGTGTGGCAGCATGAGCACGGCTGCAGCAGTGCCGATGGTGCCGAAGGGTTCCAGGTCTGAGCTGGTGGACAGGTTTGCCCAAGCGGGCTGAGCTGCAGCCAAACAGTCTGCTTTGTACACATATCACGATGGGCTGTGGGAGTTCGCCCCCAGCCACCTGCCATGGATACTTCACAAGCTGCTCACAAACATTAACTGATTGAGTGGCACACAGTCTAGTGAGCATTGTGCTCCAAAGTGGGTCCTTGACTAGATATTTCCTGCCAGCTGAGCGATGCTGTGCATGGGCAGGGAACGGGCATGCTTCTACCTGGAAAATGAAAAGGGGGGAAAACACCACAACACCGAAGTGCGCGTGATGGCTCAGGTTTCGCATGTTGCTGAAAAGGTCATGAAGTCATGACAAGCATTCCGTCTGAGACGTGCAGACTCAGATTGGTCAAGCACATGCTGCAACCTCACACGTCCTTCATATCCTATGGCCGACCGATCCGCGCCAAAGTTGGGTTGAACAGGACTGGCGACATGTCCGCAACGCCCCAAACACCCATGTTGCACAGAGTCATCAACCCCGTGAAGTGCCAATGCTTTCCCATGATGACTGCGCTCCGAGGAGATGTCCCCAACCTGCTCCTGCCACAGCAAGGAGCCCCACAAGTAGATGGGAAGACAAGTGCTTCCATGATCTTCCATGCAGCTGAAACTGTCCACCAGTATGGGTCGGGGCAGAACCTCGTCAAACACACTGCCGGAACGAGAAAGCAATGGAAAGACCCAACCTTCGATGGCAGGTCTTTGATCAAGACAGGAAACTCTACAATCTTAGCATCCAAAGAAGCAAAGGCATCATCAGAAACGTAGGCAGCACCGAGGACCACATTAAGCGCCATCCAGCGAGAGGAGGGAAACGAAACACAGTGATTTCCATGGCACAAGTTAACGAGCTCCCAAACTTCAGCTGACACGTTTCCACCATCTGGTAGGATTGGGGCCGAGACCTGACATTACTAGGGTTTAAAATAACTTTTGAGCTGCGGAGCACAGATTTTATGGTAGAGCCTGGTATTAGACTTATATTTTTTCCACATTTATACATAGCTTACATGTTTTCATCAGATTCTGCCAGGTCTTACCATGTTCTTTAAACGTTGCCATGCTGATCCACAGGCTGCCTTCCTTACGGCAGTCTCTGCGCGGCTGGATCACCTGCTGGACAGGTGTCGCGGAGACGGTCACAGAGATTCGGTGGAGGGAACGGTAAATTCCCAATGGCTACAACTTCTGGGTAAATTATGACGACCTTACTGCGACCTTACTGGACTCATGGTTAAGAAGGGGAATCATTCGCAAATGGCCTTAATTCAGGTGTTTGAATCATTGTAATTTGCCCAGATCATTAATGTGAGTGAAGCAATAGTAAACCATTCACAATTTTCCCATAAATGGATGGTATAAACCACCAACATGTGGGTTGTAAACATCATATTGCTTTACCAACAACCTGGATTTGCTGAAGGTGAGCCTGTTTATTTCCCCAATGGAAAATCCAATATTACTTGGGGAATCGATTCAAGTCGATCAAAGCGGAATATGTTGTTTTTTCTGTGGTTCCTAGAGCAAATCCAGGATAAGTATATTTATGTGTCGACAACAAGTACCACATCCCTTGCATGTATTGCCCCTTTCAACCGTCCATTACTATGCTATCATTTTCCCACGTCGGCGCCTGCGGTGCCAGGGTCTCCCCAAGCGCCACGCTGCTGTTGGCCATCGATGGCCCTGCGGCGGCGGCCAAGGTCTGGGAGCAGCGGCGGCGGCGGAGAAACCGGCCACGCCTGGAGAAAGGTTTGGAAGTCCTGGATTTCATGGGGGGTTCAAACACCGACAGCCCTGAGAAACCATGGGTTCCAGCAGTAAAACGGCTTATTCTTGGATGATTTGGGGGGACCCGTGTGTTTCAGGAAACTTCCATTTCACTGGGAACCAGGCGATGGGAATATAAAAATTGGGATATAGATTGGGATACAGTGATTCATGCATGTGTGCGTATATAGATAATTAGTGAGGATAGTGTAAAATATCTATATATATATATACACCCCTTTTGGATATATATTATATGACATGCCTTTTTGGACTACATGGGTAATTAGATATAATTACTTGAACTGTAACGCGACTATAATGCCAATGGATGCATGGGTGGACATGGTAAAATTGATCACGCTGTTGCTGGGCAGCTTTTTTGCGGCTCAAGGGAGGCTCGAAACCAGTCAGTGTTGGCCATGCAACTTGGCGGATGCCAGGGTTGATGTGGTGTCAGGTCAGGTGGCTCTGGCTTCAAATTTCTAGTATTGGAAGTCGGATTGTTTTTCTATTTGTTTAAAACTACTAGTATGTGAAATATCATGAAATATCATGAAATATGATATGGTAGCGAACTTCGGCTTATTTCGCAGTGCAATGGTTGGCAAGGGGTGCGGACGGTGTGCACGGTGTGCACTCCCGCATGGTGACCTGAACTGGGGCTTCCTGCTCTGTCAAATTTCGTGTATTTAGGGTGCCTTACCTTTTGAGGTTTCCCTTGCCACATTAAAAGGTGTTGCATATCAAACACAACATACTTATACATACTTGGGATCTTGATCCTCGCCCTACTATGATATTCTAATATTTCTGTGCAATCTATGTTTCCGCTAGGAGCCCACTTGTACTATCTTGTACTATCATGATTTTTGCTGCTCCGCTTCCAGAAGATGCTTATGAGATGTCGGCACAGCTGCATTGATACCGCGCATGTCATGTCCACCCATCATCCATTTCATTTCTCTATATTCATCAATACATCTACCGGAGACCCCAGAAATTCAATGAAATTCACTGCCAAACTTTGGCACTTTGGCACTCACTTGCCACGTCCGCTGCGACCCTTGAGGACGATGCCCAATCGCAAGCGTCAGCGCAACTACGAGTTGTTCCTCGGACTGGCCCGTGGGGATGCCTAAAAGGCTGAGTATTTTGGGTCAAAACCATATGATGTCCTTCTGTTTTTTCCTAAACATCCTTAACCCATTCCAGTGATCATTAATCATATGATTTAAGAAACCATTGGTAGTTTTATAATGTTATATGGTGTATATATATATATATACATACATGTGTATCCATATATATATACATACATTTGTGCAATGATTCCATTATCCCATATTTTTCCATATCAAACCCACCTTAAGCCACCCAAGGATCGAACCGTTGGTGGAGCGCTTGCTGACGTGTCACGGCGAGGAACTGGCAGAGAAGGACAACGCCTTGCGACTTAGAGCGGAAACCCAGCTGGGAGCAGGGAGCCCGTGGCCAGTGGAAAATCTGGGTATTTGGGGATGTGTTTTATGGGCTAAAGTGGGGGGTTCCTAGTAGATTTCGTAGTTGGGACTTTTCTGAGAACAAAGTTGGGGTTCCATAACAAACTGAAGACTTTTAGCAGATGACTAGCTTGAGACTTCAGACCTACATTTTGATGAGGAGGCTGTTTTCTCACTATATACTGTGACATACAATTAAGCATGAACTTTCAGTAGACAAGAGTTTATTTGAGGCATGGATATGTGCATATAAGCAGGTGAATGTGGACACATGTGCATATACATGTGTATACTTAAAGTAAGACGACTTACGCTAATGGCTGACCAGCTAGTGGCTGATTGAGCTGGGCCACTTGCTCGCCTTCAGCTTTTGTTGAACTCTCTGAGATGGCGATGGGGAGAGAGAGAGAGATAGATGATATATACATATATACATACTTTTATATATATATAATATGAATATACCTTTTTATTTATACACACATAAAGTGCTATATATGTGTATGTTTCCCTAAGCCCAGACCTTGCTGATGCCATGCCTCAGATCACCTGGTGCACTTCACGGACGATCCCAACTTGGCGGAGACACTGGCGAATCATGGCAAGGTCAAGCAGCTCACAGAGCTATGATCCTTGGTTGAAAATGGTACCATCTGGTTATTTAACATCGCCATGGAAAATCACCATTTTTAATAGGTAAATCCAGGTAAACCATCTATAAATGGGCCATTTTCCATGGCTAGGTTAAATAACCATATGGTAAGGATTTATTCAATGTCTGGGCCATTTTTTGACATCAACATCCAACAACCACGTTTATTTGTTATTATGATCCATCCATTACCAAGATTTAATGTCAGTAAAGCCGCTGCAAACCATCCATATTTTGATGGTTGTACGAGTCTATCTCACCCATTTATGGATATTTATGGTACAATTGGGGATGATTTACTATTGCTATACTATTGCTTTACGGGACCTATTAACCACCAACAACATCCAACAACCACGTTTATCAGGGATTATGAACCATCTATAACTATTTGGCAGGTTGCTATTGTTTGGGTGGGTTGGTTCAATCCATTGGTTTTTTCGGGAACTTTTTTTTTCGGAAAGCCGTGCGTTTTGACTTTAAAAAGAGTGGTTTCCCTTTCCCATTGATTCAAACATATTCAAACACATGTGCCGTCAGATTTCTGTCACGAAGTTTGCAACACGCAGCTACTCTCAACAGACATCTATAAAACCAGAATCCAGAGCATTTGCAGTTTCAGAAGTATTTATTCAAGCCGACTTGGCATGAGATGGCCTTCAAAAATGTGTCCTTCAACCAACCGGTAAGCAATGAAAATCATTGCTAAATATCAAACAACATGAAAAACAAACGGAACATGCACTGGGTTGAAGGAAGATGTAAATTACATCATGTTACAAGAATCCATACTTTTTACCGTCCATTTTCCCATCCTCCAATGGTCCAAGTTGGGGATCCCCAGGTTGGAGGACGGTTGGGGCGGAGATGCTGACAGCACATCATGAAGCCATCAGCTTGTTGGTGAACCTCTTGGTGCCCCAGGAGGGGTATCACGGTTTCAAGGTATTGAGATATTACAGGACAGATGGCCAATGACTATTGACGCCTAGGGCCTAAGCCCATCCAGGATATATACATCTACATATATATATATATAATTATATAGTATATGTAACAATACTTTTGAAGATGACGAGTTTTGCCGAAATTTGTGGGCTTCGTCAACCACCAGCGGCCATGGCAGGAAGCCATCAAGCATGGTCCAACAGGTATGGGATGTATTCAAGAGATAGATCATTCATTTCTGGGATTCTAGACCCAAATTAAGTGAAACTTGACCTCAACCAAGTTTGAGATTCATGAATGTCAACTATCATTTGGATTTGAATTCATATGTTTTTCCCTATGTTTAACTGTTTGAAATGGAACCAGTTTAAGTGGATTAATGGCACATCCAGCGATTTTGTCAGATCGCCTCGACCAGCCCAGCCCGCAGGGCACACGCAGCAGCATTTTCCATGGCTTCGTTCTGATGGTGCAGCAAGAGGAAAGCTGTCGAACTTTGCTGAGCCATGCCACTTGGATCTGCTGTGATGAGCAGTGATAGTTGTTGGGATTTGGGGCGGGTAGTTGTTGGTGTTTTTGATGGAAAGATGATGACAATAGTAATAGCAATGTTAACAACAATACAGGAATTGCCAAGTGGGGTTCTTGCGAATAATGTGGTATGTTTGTTAATGATTGTCAAGTTGATAAGTGTACAGTATTCATTTCAAACCTGGCTTAGAAATAGGTAAATGATGGTATATCCATATCACAGTAACCCAAAGATTGGGTTTGAATGATGGGTTTACGAATTTGACTACAACCCTACATCCTCCAAATGGATACAAAGGGAATGTTCTTTTTTGTTGGTGTAACATAAAAATATGTTTTGAAACATGCGCATGCACTCCATTCAATTCGATTCCATTACATCACATCACATACGTAACATCGATAACCCACATCGTGAGTTACTGGGATGGTTCAACAAGATTGCTATTTGGGAAGTTATTTCAAACCATACCCAATGATCAATCCGCGCTTAACTAATGGCCAGGTGGGAGCTACTGACGGTCCAAAATGCTAGTCTGATTCAAAACCCTGGTTCAGTATTGGATCCAAAAAAGATTGGAGATGTGTGTATTTTATCTACTGGGTAGAAGGGATTGACCAGGGATTACAGAAATCCCCACCCTCTTAACCATGGTGTCGATATGTGTTGATCACTCTTCGGATGGTGTGTCCGAGGAAGATATGCCTGTGGTGGCGCATCATTTGGTGAAGGCCTTGGGATCCTGCCCTGTGCCAGGGGAAGGATCTGTAGTGGGATGAGATGTTTCTGCTGATAGTCATGTGTCATCATTGGCCCAGTGATTTTTCAAATGTCCAAGACTCATAGAGGAGGAGATGTGCGACGAATGAAACCAAGATAAAGTTGGGATAGTTTGGATTCAGAGACTGGGACCAGGCGTGCTGTGCTGCTTGTGTTTTTTGGAATTGTGCCCGGTGTGGCCGTTGTGGTTTGACATTTTCTGGGCGAGGATTCCTGGCTTCACGCCGCAACCAAGTATGCTTGGCCTTACGCACGAGCATCTATGGTTGTGATATGTTGTGATTATCCTACACTGGATGAACGTGACCATAGGATACCATAGGTGTTTCCCAGCGTTCATTGCAATTCTCCATTTGCATCATTCTGCATGAAAAACATGCCAGGCCATTGGTAAATGTGGGAATGTTGAGGAACGAGATGTACTCCGCAGCTGGGCTGCACTAGGCTGCACTAGTGGCCCCATTTTGGAACGTTCGAGCCATACCTTGCCATGTGTTTGTCATGCAGCAAAGCCAGGTTCTTGCAGGGGCAATCGTGCTGGACTGGTATGAACAGCATGTCATCATCATCATCATCATCATCACCATCATCACCATCATCATCATCATCAACAACATCATCATCACCATCATCACCATCATCATCATCAACAACATCATCATCATCACCATCACCGTCATATACATGTATATTTAATGGTATGTTATATTTCATGGTTCCGCGTCCATGGCACTGTATATATCATCATATTTCATGTTATAACATTATACACATTTTTTCCCAATGACGCACGCATTGTATGTCATACTTTACATGTAATGAAAAATTAAATGATACTCTACATTCTTTACACCAGACACACATGCACATATATCTATAGATAGATTGTTTTCAAAATAGACACATATCTTTATAAATAGATCTATCTCACACACACATGTATATGTATATATATAGACCATTCAACATAGATACATCAGTGAAACACAGATCATAGTTAATACAATGTCTCTTTACAGATCGTTTTTAGATCTATTATAGATACACATTCATTATATATATATATATATATGTGTATTTGTTTGTTTAGATATTATATACACAATTACACATGCATCATGGCAGTATCAGTAAAGCCTGCTGCTGTGTCGCCCAGAAGCCTGCAACTTGGTTGCCGCCGCCATGGAGAATGAGAAGGTCATCCCGTTGTGATCCGTGAAACGACTTGGTTTCGTGATGGACAAATGACATGGTTTTGTGCTATATAGTGGTCATTTATGGGATGGACGAAATACCATAAGTGTTTTTTTTGGTAAATGGCTGGTAAAAAAACCTATTTATGGATGGTTTATACCACTCAAAACCATAATAAACCGTCCCCAAATTCACAATGAGTGGTTTAAACGATCCAAGAATGGGGCGGTAAGGACATATTGTTTTTAACCACTCATTAATCTGAAAATGCCACAAAAACAAGAGAAAATTCAGAATCGGGGACAAACGAATTGAAAAGTGCTGAAGAAAGAAAGGCGCTTAATACGTTTAAAAATGAAGAGAATGTATATTCAAACGCCTTTCAACATGACGCCAAGAGCTCAGACTTCAATCCTCCACCTGCTCAGAGGATTTCAACATTCATTTGGCAAGGAAGATGCCTCATCAATCCTTATGTTTTAAGATGTTTATCTAAGATTAACCAGTGGATTTACTATAAGGGCAACCTATTTTCAGATAAACCCATATGCAACTTAGCTTCCAACCATAGCTGAAGGGATTTCAAAATTCCTTAATCTCCGCAGGATCGGATGGATTTCTGTGAAGCCATTATCCAAGCAGAAGGCGTGAGCTTTTTGTACCACTTCTTCGTGTCTTGGTGAGGAAGCTGGCAAGCTGGTACTGAGGAAACTCCCCGCAAGAGGAATCAGAAATGGCTGTTGATGAGGAAACTCCCCAATTTCAACCGGTACTGCAAATCATTTCTAATTGTTGGATTTTCATGGAAACAAGATTGGATGTTTGCAAGAGCAACCACCGCAATACTTGTGATGCCAGCTCTGCGCTTCGGTCACGCTCGGCAAGTGCAATACCCCGGACCTATTTACTAGCCAATTGAACGGATCAAAGGATATGTGTTTGGTCCTCGCTTGTTTTAGGGATGGTATATGATAAGAAGGCATGGATCAAAACATACTATACTATATATGAGATACTATTATATACCATATTTAGTGGAATATGGAATAAACATCCATGTGCCAGCTGCTTGGATGTCACCAGGGGTACGAGGGTCTTGACGGAGAGCCGTTTGAAGCTGATGCAAATTCCAACCGTGGCCTCCTGGGAAAAATCCACCATCAACACATCCATTTGTAGACGGGTATCCCCACAGTTCTCCTTTGCCAGCTTATTGTATCATACTAATACTATACATGGCATGTAATACTGTAAATGGCATATATTTTCATATCTTCCAGTTGCCAGCCATGATAGCCATGTTAAACTGTTGTTTTTGTTTAACCTTCGCAAAGGCACGGCACGTGCTTCCACGGCCTTCCGCGTCAAGGAAAACTGGCCGGACCAATTTGGCACCGCCGCCCTGATCCGCACCTTGGCCCCTCGGCGATCTCGGCAGCGATGGGTTGGGCCTTGGCATTTGCCCGCGCGCTGAGGATCGTTTCCTGAGTTCACCAGTTGATGAAAGGATGTGGAACGCCCAAGCCGAATCCAGGCCATGGTGGGACGAGATAAGGAAGGGATTGGGGGAAAAAAGGCTGTGAAACTTGAAGGTAGTCCCAAATCATCAGAAGTATCGTCGCAAATCAGTTTCGCCAACATGATGAAATATACTGTGTGTATATATATATATATATTTTTCATACAACACACATACACACACACATATATATATAAATCATATATATAAATCATATATATACATATATATAATTAGCTTATTATAATTATCACAATATATTTATTATGCATATATGCACTCAAATCATCTCAAATCAATCATGAAACTCCCACTCCCAACACTTCGGGGATCCTCTTATGGAGTTTTGTGTGGGTTGTTTTCTCTGCAAGGCGGGAGTTTGCCAGCGACTGGTTGAAGCTTCTTACCAGGGAGCTCCTGCAGCCCGATGGTGCTCTGTGCGCGTCCCTTGTTTGTTTGTTGGCTGGGAAAGGGGTGGCTTCATCCGATTTTCATCCAAGTTTCCACCTGAGCAGCATGACAAAAACTTCCATGAGGTAAAGTCGTATGTATGGGGGTGACAGTAAGTTGCGTCAACGGACGTGAAACCAACGTCAGCGGAAGCCGGCGGAAGGGTTGGCGAAAGGCGGAAAGGCCGTGCAAGACGAATTCATGAATACATAATAACAACTAACTAATCGTTTGCAAAGAACCTGTGGCAAACGGGACCAACAGCATAGAAATTCATAATATATATATATATATGTGTATATATATAATATATATATATACACATACACAAATATATATATATATAATATAATTATATATGATGCTGTTTCACTGGTTTTTGAGGCAACCCCACTGCTGGGGTATCTTGGGGTGTTGTGAACGAAATGCACTTGATTTCAAACTGGCTAGCTCCCAGGCGAGCTTTGGGAAACACCTTGCAGCTCCGGGAGGGAACCTTCTTCCAAGTCCTGATGCAGGCCGGCACAAGTTATGAGGCTCAGAAGTCAGGGTCAGTTGTTTCTCATTCTGAAAGGTGTATAAAGGTTTTCTAATTCCAACACATAAGAATCACATACTATGAGAATGCTTGCAACCTTTGTGCTTTGATGTGTTCTGCTTTTTTGACACATGCCCGTGGGGTGTTGCAAATTTGTCAGTCGTCACGGCCAGCATCACCGAAGTATAGAGTCACCTATGTACTGTACCTTGTTGAGTGGATCCAAGAATTTTGCACCATAAGTGCGGAGAGGCTCTCATGAATGAATTTGTATGGAATATGAGTATGTCAGCCAAACCTTTTTCACGGGTGCTGGTAAAACTGTCCGCAAGAATGGGAGGGTTTTGGGCCTTTGAAACGTTAGGACCATCGAATGTAATTGTCAACCGGGTTATACCATGTTATACCACCACTAGCTGTTTAGTCTAACATTTTCCTGTAGGGCATTCTTTGAGCCACATATGATATTTCTGGGAACATGCGCCGTTACTAGCATCTTACCACATGAGTTTGGCAAACGTCGTCACGTGCCAGTGCATGACCGTGTGATTGGGTATGGTAATGAATTCTGTGTTTATAAAATGCATCAACTGTGTCGAGCAAGCCAACACGGCATGTTCTCAGTATCGGTTCTTCCATTGAATCCAATCAATCAATTCTTCCATTTGTACTCATTTGTTGACCTCAGTTTTCTTTGGCCGTCGCAGGGGAAGCTGTTTGATCATCTCATCACAAACTTGGTAGTGGGGAGCAAGCAGGGGAAGGATCGGATTTGCATCTTGGCAGGGTCGGCTGGGGGGCGTCTTCCCGAGTTCTGTCAATCCTTACTTTACCTGCTTTGCCTGCAAAACAGGGTAGCAACCACTTTCCCCGATTGCAGGGTATATAGATCTGGCAACTTCAACTATAGGATCCTGTGGCCAAGTTTAGCTGAATGTTTGAGACTTGGAGGGGCTGGGCTCGTTGATGACAATCAATGTTCCAAACTTACCCCAAATGTAAACATTTGAACAGTATGGATAGATCCAATTGGCCACACGGAACGGTCTCTATATGATTTCCCCAGATCATTCGTTCAAATCCCATCAAATCCCATCAATCCCCGGTGATCCAGTTTTTGCGGAAACAATTGTACTTCAAATCCCAAGTGCGTGGCTAAATCCCCAAAGAAACACTGGCTGACTGAAGATCGGGGGGTTACACTATCCCAATATATCCCTGCTTCCAAAATGGAACCCTCTTAATGACCAGCAGCGCGGGGGTCAACATTCATTTGGTGAACACCGTTGGGTACAGCATGTTCCCATATTTTCCCTCTTAAACATTATGTTTTGAGGGTTATACCGGTACACAAAACTTTGTCCGACATATTTCCCAGATGTTCCCTGATGTTTCATGATGTTTCCCACATTTTCCCAATATTTCCCATCATGTTCCATTTTCCCATATGTTTCCCCCATGTTTCGAAAA
>Ga0126342_10005132_pt1 | contig 22704 bp, 10 predicted proteins | sample Cyp1metagenome_FD_92528 | JGI IMG/M metagenome (GOLD analysis project Ga0126342, IMG submission 92528) | Coral microbial communities from Lord Howe Island, Old Settlement Bay, Australia - Cyphastrea 1 metagenome | ecosystem: Host-associated > Invertebrates > Cnidaria > Coral ...
CTGGGAAGGTCCCAGGTTGAGGTCCAGCGGTGCGCACTGAGCTGGGAAGGTCCCAGGTTGAGGTCCAGCGGTGCGCACTGAGCTGGGAAGGTCCCAGGTTGAGGTCCAGCAGTGCGCACTGAGTTGGGAAGGTCCCAGGTTGAGGTCCAGCAGTGCGCACTGAGCTCGGATGTTGGCGAAGAGCTTGGCGAAGAGTTGGCAAGGTGGAAGTGGAGGTGGAAGTTGATGCCGACATGGTCGAGGAGAAACTGGAGGAGGAGGCGGCGGAGGAGGAGGAGGACAACAGCTCCGATAAAATCTAACAACCCTCACCTGGCAGGTGGGGAAATACTTAGATAAAATCATATGTATATAATATTTTAAAAAAAAATGTGTGTATATATATATATAAATATACATAATTATATATGCGTATATATGTATATGGATCAGCATTGACAACTCTGTAGAAATCCAATCCACCAAAGTCATCAATTTTTCTCATGTGTCAAACAAACAATCATGCGGCTCTTTCAAGTACTGTACTCCCTTTGCTCCAGTCACAAACCCACTCTCCGACGTCCCTGCTGCAGCTGCGGAGCGTTTCGTTGTCGTGCGCCGAAACGTAATTGATGGCTTCAACCTCCAGTCAAGCGTAGATTCGCGTTTGCTTACATCTTGAGTGCATCGAATCCGTTAAATATAATGTATACCCTCTGGTAAACTAACATAACTATGGAGAATCACTATTTTTAATGGGAAAACTCACGATAAATGGCCATTTTCGATAGCTATGTTAGTTTACCAGAGGGTAATCTAAATACAATTCTACACAAGTCTAAAATCTGTATGACCAGAAGATCTGCTGAGGTAGATGTAACCGAGCGGGGTTTCAGCATACAACAAACGAGGACAACCATAGGGACCGGGGATACTTTGGGTCCTTTCAGCCGTGAATGGTATCTGAAGTGCATCCCAAACAGCTGGTCATCAGTTCGGTTCGGTTAACAACTCACTTCCAACACCAAAAATCAACTCACTCATCAGTTCATCTCAGCTTATCTCCCGATTTTTGTCCGGAAAATAAGAGGTTTTGACTCATCCCCGTATTATAAAGATGGCTATGAGTCAAAATATCTGGTATCCTAGGTACCCTAAAATAGCTGGTTAATGCTGGTTAATGATGGTTACAGGATGCTTATTCCCTCAAATATGGCATATGTTTTGACTCCCATCCAGTACCGAGACACTGGTTGATCCGTGTAGGCCAAGGCTTCCTGCGGATCTAATGGATCTATCCCAGTCAGAACTGGTGTGGCTGGCGAATTCCCAGTCATAATCATAAGATCATCTAGCACATAATAGTGTATTGAACACATCTAATATAAATCCCTATAAATCCCTATAAATACCTAGAGATCCCTAGAAATATATCTGGGTAAATGATAATATTTCACTAACCTGAATTAAGTCTCCACAAGGGGATGATTTCCCGAAACCTAAACATGATCATAGTGAGGGAGAACAGTGAGGTCGTGATTAAATTTTCGCAAATCTATATAAATAGATTATAATTTATGCGTTAGACTTCTCATATTTCAGATCAAATGACCAGAGGATACCAGAGGTATCTGACATATGCAAAGTTTTAAAGTAAATTCTATATGAGATATTATATGATATTCTATTAGCCTAAATGAGACAATATCCCAAGTCTTAATGTTACAACCACCATGAACCACATACTCAGATGATCAGCATGACAAACTCTGCAAGAGGGTCCGTCTCTGGACAACAGAAGGAGAACGACTCATGTCCTTGTTTTGAACTTTACAATATGTATATTCAACACACAATGGCTATGTATTTATATAATAATATCTACAATATATATATATATATACATGCATGATCATGCATGAGAATTTATATACAAATATAAACATATTTATAGTTGTATAATTATGTATATATTATACATACATGCCCGTGAACATGGACATGTCAAATTCTCCGTCATGATCCCATGAAAAAGTATACAGAGACCCGTGAAGCTGCCCATGATGTTCTGCCGAGGGTCGTTGAAGTGTTGATCCCCTTGTCGAGTTTCTCCGTGGAAGTTCTGAAAACTGAACTCCTCAGGGCACAAACTTGGCAGCTAAAACCTGTTTCTCATGGCTTTAGCCTTGGAAAATGGGTCGCTCACCAAGAAGGTGGATAAATGGCATCTATAATTAATATTAGTGTGGTTTTTAAAGTGGTCTACTTGTTACAGCCAATGTATCACTATGCATTCATACATTCCCCTGTTATAATCATCCCTGATCTGCAGGAAATATCAGGAAATCATGGCTGAATGCTGAGTGCTGTTTGTGATGCCCCCATTTCCAGATTTAAAGCCTCAAAAGACCTGACCACTAACAAATGAATGTGTATATATATATACTGTATACATATATGGGGATGGGTCAAAACCCTGGTACCTAGTGAACCCCAAAATAGCTGGTAAATGGATGTTCATCCCACTAAAAATGGTATTAATAGGTATTGATCCATCCCCATATTTACAGGATACAATTGACTGTATTGTGATTTTCTCAATTTTGATAAAGTCAGGCAGAGTACTTGTATGGTAAGGCCTCTAGTGGCCGAAGGGGATTAGTGCGGAAACGTGTGAATGGATCAAAACCCATTTCAACCACACAACCACAGGAAAAACCGTTGATCCTGTAAATGTAATTACTGGTTGGTGGTTTTAAGTTTTAACCATCTTGAAAAATATGAGTTCGTCAATGGGAAGGATGACATCCCATATATTATGGAAAATAAAAGCCATGTTTGAAACTACCAACCAAATGAACTGTTAATTGAAATAGATCAAAGGTTGAATGTGGTTTTTCATGGGTTTTGCTTTCAACCACATTATTGACACGTACTGTTAACTGAAATCATGTTCCGTAAATGCTAGGGATGAACATCCATAAATGCAAGGTCTTTGGGGGGTTCAATCGATGATCTATCGTGTATGCTGAGGCATAGGAAGGAGAAATCGGGGCAATGATTGGCATAGTGATGATGGAAGATAAGTATCAGTCTAGCCAGTCTAGCCGGCAAGCAGGTCATCTGACAAACAGTTCAAACATGTTAAAATCCTTCCCCGTGCTCCGTTATGGCGTCTGATTTGTCACTCCCCTCTTGGATTGGGATTGGCTGAAGGGACACCCCCCCACACCACCAAAATAAACCATCACCGACCCAGCACCAAGCTGAATCAATCAGGGTTTGTCTGAAAATTGGGTAATCACATGTAATTACCCAACAAAAATCTATATGATTTATGATCGCTAAACAACCATATTCAGGTGGTGTATTCCCCCGAACAAACACACTGACAGGTTGTTGTATCATTTTTCAACAGCCCAACGCGCTCTTTGCGGCGCTACTCCTTGAGACTTCCGGCCAAGGAGATTCGGATGGTATCTTGGGCCTTACGAAGTCTCCTGAGCGTCGCAGGAATCGAGGGGGATAATTGATTTGTTGGGGATACTTATCGTTGCATCATTGGGGGATTTATAGGGATCCAAAGGGTTTTATTGGGACAATCATGGGACAATCATTGGGATATCATGGGAATATACCTTCCGGTAACGTGGCTGGCAAATCCCCAAAGTGCCGTTTTTTATGGGAAATCGTCTATGAAGGGATGGTTTGCCACTACTTACCATGCATGTTTGATCACCGGAGGGTATGTATATATCATATTGATTCATATTGATTATACCATTGTGCATACTTGATCATCCATACACAAAAATATGCAACTGATATTTGACGGCCTTATCCGCCCATGATGTGATTGTGATTGGCTGTGGTTGGTCACAAAACAATGTTCTTCCAATGTCCAACCACAAATGGTAAAAGGTGTTTGACCCATCCATCCCCAAAGGCTTAAGTCACCCAAAAAATGGACTGTTGTGCAAAGTTTGGCATGATTATATTACCCATAGGATCCATGTATGTTATATATGGTAACATTTACCATCAATATACCCCAAATGTTAGCATATATACCATACATGGATCCTATGGGTTATTCATAAAACCAAGCTGATCGCGTACTTTCTTGGTCACTTCACAGAGTCAACTTCTTTCCTCAAGCCAATTAGGTGAAAAACACGATCAAAGATCATGCTTGCTTCATCCACAGGCAATCATAAGGACTCCCAAATCTGCCATACCGCAATAGAAATGGGTGTGCTTCAACCTTTTCAAAACCCTTAATCCCCCAAAAGCGGTCAACCTGGTCTAGCTGTAGGATCTTTTCCCAAGCAGTTCATCAACGGATGGATTGGGGTCCCCAAACATTCCCAAATGTCACTCGAAATGTGCCAAACCTACTTGGGATTTGCCATTCAACCCTTCCGCCCACACTGGACCAAAGATCGTTTCTTGATCACGCACTGAGCCCTGATCTGGCCCTGGACACACAGATGTTGAGGAGTTGAGAGTCAAGTCAAGAAGAAGCGGTGTCTATTCAGGAGACGCCAGATGTATCCTGTTTGACTTTGGGCATCTTTGGGCCAATAAGGGTAAAAATCTTCGAGGCTACCTAAAGTTTCCCCAGAAGACGAGAAACATCATACGTACAATGTGAGGCCCCCCAGTTATAAGTTGGTTTATAAGCCCCAGTAACTATAGTTATAAATACCATAAACCATAGTTATTGGAGTCATTGGAGTTATAAACCAACTTAGCTATCTTGGGGGCCTCACATTGTATATTCAACGAGTGTCCATGCCTTTTCAGAAACCACAAGGGCCACAGCATAGTAACGGCCGTATGTTTTTGCCTACGATCATTTCACTCGGAGAATCATCGGACTAAACACTAAGATTTTTCACGACTACAAAGCACTAACAGAATGGGTTACAATTACTTGCATTTGCATCAGGGATCCCTAAAGAAATATATCATAATATTACATCATATTCCCTATAGATTCCCGAGTCATGGTGGATTCTCTGGGAAAGTAAACAATAATCTTAAACAAACCCAGGATTACATAGTAATCACGTTAACAAAGTTAATCTGGTTGGTGGTATACCTACCCCTCTGAAAAATGATGGAGTTCGTCAGTTTGGGATTATGACATTTCCAATATATGGGAAAAAATAATGTTCCGAACCACCAACCAGTTTTCCATGACACTGTCACCTGCACTGGTCACCATCTGGGCTGTATGGCTGTGGCGGCCACCAATCAGATCACCACCACATTCCCATTGTTGTTTGTTTATAGCCTAATTATTAACCACTACCCATCACTATTAACCAACCAAATACAGTATATAGATATTCATGTTCCAAGCCACCAACCAGTATACTATTCCCATATGTCATTCTCATACTTCCATATATTAGTATCACTATTAACCAAACCACCAACCAGTATAAGTTATACAGTTATATATATATAAAAGTTACCTTCTGGTAAACTGTCCGATAACTATGGAAAATCACGGTAAAAACCCATGTTCCAAACCACCAAGCAGCTGAACATGATCCCCTCCCTTTGGAAATTTATGGAAATTTCACATCTCACATCTGGTGATCCCACCATGATCCCACCTCCCGTGATGGGCTTCAGAAGTCCCGTGGCGAAGCTCTGAAGTCGTGGGTCAGTGAAGGGTGAACCACCTTGGACCGTCCAAATGCTCCGGGGATCCCATGTTTTTTCGTTGTGATCCCTGCTTGGTGGTTGATTTAATGGTGGATGGTATACCTACCCCTATGAAAATCACTGAAAATGGTGATTTAACCACTATAAATGGTGATTTCATGTGATTTCCAGGTGATTTCTAGGTGATTAAATAATGATAAAACATGGAACATCACTGGAAAATCACTGGTTTAAGATGGTTTACTGGTTGGTGGTTGGTTTCTACCCCTCTAAAAAATGATGGAGTGAAAGTCACTTGGGATGATGAAATTCCCAATATGATGGGAAATTCATAAAATTCATGTTCCAAACCACCAACCAGTCAAAAAAATATGAATGAGACTACTGCAGCAAAAAAATATCCTAGAATTCAACAGAAATCAATTTGAATTCTTTGAAACATGATGGTTTAATGTTTGTGTATTGTCGGTAATTATTCATCAAACGTCTTTGATCCACTAATAGCTCGTATTAGAACGAGACGTCGAGGTTGGAAACCAAGCACAAAATCAAGACTTTCAGGTGCCAGTCGCAACAACATCTATGTCCGTGAAAAGTGTACTGGCAGTGGTAAACCGAAACTGTTACCACTTCAAATCATTAAATATTCAAACCGCCCAACTTAAACTCAATACTTGTAATCATCATCTTCAAAACATTGCGATGAAATCGCCGATTGGATATCCTTCAACCCACCAGCAAAGTGGATCTTTTTTTTGAACTGCAGCTGCGCGGCCGAGGGTAGAATCGCGAATTCCTGATGTCGATCAGGGATTTTATGGGATTTTCACAAACAAACATGTGGCTGTGTCTAAAATGGCGGGGTTTTAGGTACCCGGTGCACCTGGTACCCTATGGCTGGCAACTTTTCATGGGGATGATCTGGGATGTACCTATGATCCTCCAGGTCGTGAGAATATGTACCTCGCATATTGTGAAACCCTAGAAACAGAGTTGTATCCAGCCACGTTCATTTGCTGCTTGCATGTTCGCCACATGTTTGTCTAGAGTCCCCAGAGAAGTCCGAATGCTAACCATGAATTGCATTGTCACGGCCCATGGCTATATAATCTTAGATACCCTTCCCCAAAAAAACAAAAATTAAACTCGGTATAACTGCCCCTAGCAACTTACAGCAAAATTCAAGTATCTTTGGTTTTTATATTCTGACCTTCACCTTAAACTTTACCAAGCTATGTCATTTCCACAAGGTGGTGCCTCCGAGTTCGACAAATAAGTTGCTTTGCAAAAAAAAACACCATAGCAATATCATTGAACCCAAAAAGACAACGTAACGCCATAAACCTGAGTCTTAAGTGATATAACTATACAAACATGTCCAAACATTTCTAGACCAGCCCAGCCCGTTATAACGGGGGTACCACCTTTTGAAACCACCTTGCCATGTCAAACCCCCACCGGTCGCCCCACCGAGCATCGATCGTTGAAGGCACCGATTTTGCTTCCCGCCAGCTGCTGTTGCACGGCCACCTGGCCGCGCTGGCCGTTCGCCACTTCGCCGAACTCCCAGCCTGGCAGCGCCCCGAGGGACATCAAACGTCAAAAATGGGTGGTTTAACATGCTTTAAACATGGTTTACTGGTTGGTGGTTTCAACCCCTCTGAAAAATATGAAAATAAGTTGGGATTACTATTCCCAATATATATATATATATGGAAAAATAAAACATGTTCCAAACCACCAACCAGTTTTAACATGGTCTGACATGGTTTAACATGCTTTATATAACCATCCTGAAGCTAGAGATACATAGCCAACATCATGTCTTCAATGCCCACTACAATCAAGGGACCCCAAGATGAACAGTTCCAATACCATCCAATACTAAACCACACTGAAAACCAAGGGAACGGAATTACAAAACAAATCTGGAGCTGGAATTATTCCATGTTTGGCCAAACTATGCTGGTCAAATATGGTCAAATCATCTTCCAACCATACGCCTGTTTCAGGGGTGATTTTTTAAAGCCCTCGGTCTCGGCAGTCTCGGGGTATCGAAGAAGACTAAGGACTCCCACTATAGCAAGGTACCGTTTTCTTCTTCGCATATTCAAGAGGTTTGTCCTTGACATGATCTATTCATGGTAAAGCATTCCGTAGATTGAGCAATGTTTCAATAGCCATTGACATTCCATGTTTACATATGGTTTAAATAATCATTGAATTGCCAGGTTTCTATCAGCTATACAAAGTACAGTAGTCCTTTAATGTTAATCCTAGCGAATCCCCCCTTTATAGATGATTTTTCCCATTGAAGCACCATTTATAGGTGGGATCTTTTCCCAGAAAAACCCTCCCGTTGCGTTGCTGCGCCTTCACCATAGAGCATGATCTTGCGACCATCGATGCCATGCATGTCCTGGCCGACCATGGAATTCTAATGATTCTATAGGGATTTCATGGAAAACCACAGGAAAATGGTGGTAAACCACTATAAATATCTATAAATGGTGTCTATTGGGATTTTTTTATGGTGTAAGCATGGGCTAACAATGGGATGTAAATGGGATCTACCCTCCAGAAAATTAACATGACGACCCTGCCATGAGTTGGGGAAGCGTATAGTGAAACCACTAAGAATTGGTGATTCTTCAGGGTTAGACTGTTAATTTACCAGAGGGTAATGGAATTCATTGGGATACAATGCGAATTCATGGTGATTTGTTCATTCTTGCGAGAATTCTTGGGATTAGTAAGTGGAATAATGAGTGGAATGCGATTCTTTGGGATTCATAGGGATATGATTGGGATAGTCATTGGGATACAGTTTAATTGGAATATACCCTCCAACAATTCCTAGCTATGGACAATTTCAAATTGGTTGATAATTTACCCATTAAATAAAAGGTGATTATTGATTGCTAAGTGTTAAACTACCAAAAGGTATACCACCCAAAAGGGTACTGTATAATAAGGTATAGTGGCTAACCTAATTCACGCTGTAGAAAGCGTCTTGCTGGCACTAGTTGATTGCTTTCCCCCTACACAACAAACTAAATCAAACTAATGCCATTCAGCCAGGCAAAGGTTCCCACAGGTATGGGGCAAACAAAAAGTGAAATCATTTGCAGCCACAATTTCTTCTTTTTCAGGTTACATGATCTTGCTTGTAGATTCTAAATCCCTCCATGTTTGGTGGACAATGCCAAGAACTCACTATCACTATATGTATATTCAAATATATATATATATATAAATATATGTATCATATACCGGTATGTATGTGTACTATATATATATGTGTATGTATAGATGTATGTATGTATGTATGTATGCATGTATGTCTGTATGTCTGTATGTCTGTATGTCTGTATGTCTGTATGTCTGTATGTCTGTATGTCTGTATGTCTGTATGTCTGTATGTCTGTATGTATGTATGTATGTATGTATGTCTGTCTGTATGTCTGTATGTCTGTATGTCTGTATGTCTGTATGTCTGTATGTCTGTATGTCTGTATGTCTGTATGTCTGTCTGTCTGTCTGTCTGTCTGTCTGTATGTATGTATGTATGTATGTATGTATGCAAATATATATATATATATATACATATCTACATAAATCTACATATATCAATGTATATCAATGTATAGCCATTGGTGATTTTCGCCAAGGGACCAATCTGAGTGAATCCAAGAGATCTCGAACCTGAATCCCAAGTCAACAGCAGCAGCACAATGCAACTGGAAAATCATTTCTTTAAAACTGGTGGGTGGTTGACCTACCCCTATGAAATCACTGAAAATGCTGATTTAACCACTATAAATGGTGATTTCCAGGTGATTTCTAGGTGATTAAATAATGATAAAATATGGAACATCACTGGAAAATCACTGGTTTAACATGGTTTACTGGTTGGTGGGTGGTATACCTACCCCTCAGAAAAATGATGGAGTTCGTCAGTTGGGATGATGAAATTCCCAATATATGGAAAAATAAAAATGTTCCAAACCACCAATCAGAAAATGACTCACAAATAAATCGTGATGTATATGATGTATAGTCTGAATATAGTACATATATCATCCTATATCAGTCGCTTAAAATACATTATATACGTTTTAATGTCATAAGACCATATAAATTATAAATATAACATAATCATATATAATTAATATGATGTTTAGGGCATCCCTTGCGGCAACAGCCGCTGCCTTGCGCATCACTTTCAGAGGGATGTGGCCCATCAAGTCGAAGCGAAAACCATCCACCTGGTACCTTCGAGCCGAGTGAGCCATGGTCAAGTTACCAACCCCGCAACCTTCGTCCTTTATACTCAGACTGATTATCATATGGAATCTATATGGAACTTATATGGAACTTTTATGGAATTTTCACGGAACTTATATGGAACTTGTATGGAAATGTTGAGAACTGTTTTCCAACTTCATCAATTATGATCATGCCCAACATGTTTTGACATGTTTTGACCCCGGGTTTTAGACACTGCTCACGTGCGATTGGCGGGATATATTGCCGTCTCACTACTACTGGAGATTGCCATGGTGTCCCTTGATTCCTTGAAAACAGGCGTTCATTGGCAGTATGGTTCGATTGAACCTCAGTCGACTGACCACCAGCAAATGTTGAAACACGAAAAGCCACGCAGGGTCAACTCCCTATAGCCATGCCATGCTACCATGATTTTGCCCATATTTTTGCGGGTTAAATCACCGCTTTTGCTGGTTATAGACATACATATATAACTAAATATTATGTAAAAATAAAATAATAAATATATATATATATATACAGTGAATATAAATCTATGGAATTAAATATCTAAATATATAACTGGTTGGCGGTTTCAATCACTCTGAAAAATATTAGTCAATTGGGATGATTATTCCCAATATATTAATATATGGAAAAATAAAAAATGTTCCAAACCACCAACCAAATAAATAACAACGGTAATCCTTCTTGCAGTCTTGCAGTGCCTTCAGTTGTCCTCCAAGATGCTGGGTCACCCAATGGAGCACACTATCACCTGGGGCCGCTGACCGGCTGACCTACAAAAAATGCATCGTTTCCTGCTTCGTTTCGGGAAACATCTATGGCAAGCCCCAAAAAGGTCGAAAAGATTCGAATCCTGTGCAAGATTCGTGATGATTTACTGCTATCTATCTTTTTGGGTCTTACGTAATACAGGAAACAATGGATTCTCCGATGGGGTTCCGGATCACAAGGTGAGGCCCTGATTCAGGTATGTTGCGAAACCCATCAAGGACTATACATTCCGAGATAAACCCCAAAAGTAAACCGAACTCTGCCTCAACTTAGCTACTATATAATGTATGTATATATATATATAGTACACGGCTTCGTGCCCAGGGACAGACTAATCTGCCCATCATGTAGCGCTCCGTGGCGGTATTGTTCGCACCTGGCGCCACAGAAAAAAAAAAAATCACTGGTGCAACTCATTTTTTCCCCAACTGGCGATTCAATTGTGGTATCAGTAATACATATATATATATATATAAATATTATATTATCTTATATTATCTTATCTTATATTACATTATACAATATTATAATATATTATATTATACTATATTATATTATATTATATTATATTAAAATATATTTTAATATATTATATTATATTATATTACGTTATATTAAAATATATTATAATATATTTTAATATAACGTAATATAATATAATATAATATATTAAAATATATTTTAATATAATATAATATAATATAATATAGTATAATATAATATATTATAATATTGTATAATGTAATATAAGATAAGATAATATAAGATAATATAATATTTATATATATATATATATGTATTACTGATACCACAATTGAATCGCCAGTTGGGGAAAAAATGAGTTGCACCAGTGATTTTTTTTTTTTCTGTGGCGCCAGGTGCGAACAATACCGCCACGGAGCGCTACATGATGGGCAGATTAGTCTGTCCCTGGGCACGAAGCCGTGTACTATATATATATATACATACATTATATAGTAGCTAAGTTGAGGCAGAGTTCGGTTTACTTTTGGGGTTTATCTCGGAATGTATAGTCCTTGATGGGTTTCGCAACATACCTGAATCAGGGCCTCACCTTGTGATCCGGAACCCCATCGGAGAATCCATTGTTTCCTGTATTACGTAAGACCCAAAAAGATAGATAGCAGTAAATCATCACGAATCTTGCACAGGATTCGAATCTTTTCGACCTTTTTGGGGCTTGCCATAGATGTTTCCCGAAACGAAGCAGGAAACGATGCATTTTTTGTAGGTCAGCCGGTCAGCGGCCCCAGGTGATAGTGTGCTCCATTGGGTGACCCAGCATCTTGGAGGACAACTGAAGGCACTGCAAGACTGCAAGAAGGATTACCGTTGTTATTTATTTGGTTGGTGGTTTGGAACATTTTTTATTTTTCCATATATTAATATATTGGGAATAATCATCCCAATTGACTAATATTTTTCAGAGTGATTGAAACCGCCAACCAGTTATATATTTAGATATTTAATTCCATAGATTTATATTCACTGTATATATATATATATATTTATTATTTTATTTTTACATAATATTTAGTTATATATGTATGTCTATAACCAGCAAAAGCGGTGATTTAACCCGCAAAAATATGGGCAAAATCATGGTAGCATGGCATGGCTATAGGGAGTTGACCCTGCGTGGCTTTTCGTGTTTCAACATTTGCTGGTGGTCAGTCGACTGAGGTTCAATCGAACCATACTGCCAATGAACGCCTGTTTTCAAGGAATCAAGGGACACCATGGCAATCTCCAGTAGTAGTGAGACGGCAATATATCCCGCCAATCGCACGTGAGCAGTGTCTAAAACCCGGGGTCAAAACATGTCAAAACATGTTGGGCATGATCATAATTGATGAAGTTGGAAAACAGTTCTCAACATTTCCATACAAGTTCCATATAAGTTCCGTGAAAATTCCATAAAAGTTCCATATAAGTTCCATATAGATTCCATATGATAATCAGTCTGAGTATAAAGGACGAAGGTTGCGGGGTTGGTAACTTGACCATGGCTCACTCGGCTCGAAGGTACCAGGTGGATGGTTTTCGCTTCGACTTGATGGGCCACATCCCTCTGAAAGTGATGCGCAAGGCAGCGGCTGTTGCCGCAAGGGATGCCCTAAACATCATATTAATTATATATGATTATGTTATATTTATAATTTATATGGTCTTATGACATTAAAACGTATATAATGTATTTTAAGCGACTGATATAGGATGATATATGTACTATATTCAGACTATACATCATATACATCACGATTTATTTGTGAGTCATTTTCTGATTGGTGGTTTGGAACATTTTTATTTTTCCATATATTGGGAATTTCATCATCCCAACTGACGAACTCCATCATTTTTCTGAGGGGTAGGTATACCACCCACCAACCAGTAAACCATGTTAAACCAGTGATTTTCCAGTGATGTTCCATATTTTATCATTATTTAATCACCTAGAAATCACCTGGAAATCACCATTTATAGTGGTTAAATCAGCATTTTCAGTGATTTCATAGGGGTAGGTCAACCACCCACCAGTTTTAAAGAAATGATTTTCCAGTTGCATTGTGCTGCTGCTGTTGACTTGGGATTCAGGTTCGAGATCTCTTGGATTCACTCAGATTGGTCCCTTGGCGAAAATCACCAATGGCTATACATTGATATACATTGATATATGTAGATTTATGTAGATATGTATATATATATATATATATTTGCATACATACATACATACATACATACATACAGACAGACAGACAGACAGACAGACAGACATACAGACATACAGACATACAGACATACAGACATACAGACATACAGACATACAGACATACAGACATACAGACAGACATACATACATACATACATACATACAGACATACAGACATACAGACATACAGACATACAGACATACAGACATACAGACATACAGACATACAGACATACAGACATACAGACATACATGCATACATACATACATACATACATCTATACATACACATATATATATAGTACACATACATACCGGTATATGATACATATATTTATATATATATATATATTTGAATATACATATAGTGATAGTGAGTTCTTGGCATTGTCCACCAAACATGGAGGGATTTAGAATCTACAAGCAAGATCATGTAACCTGAAAAAGAAGAAATTGTGGCTGCAAATGATTTCACTTTTTGTTTGCCCCATACCTGTGGGAACCTTTGCCTGGCTGAATGGCATTAGTTTGATTTAGTTTGTTGTGTAGGGGGAAAGCAATCAACTAGTGCCAGCAAGACGCTTTCTACAGCGTGAATTAGGTTAGCCACTATACCTTATTATACAGTACCCTTTTGGGTGGTATACCTTTTGGTAGTTTAACACTTAGCAATCAATAATCACCTTTTATTTAATGGGTAAATTATCAACCAATTTGAAATTGTCCATAGCTAGGAATTGTTGGAGGGTATATTCCAATTAAACTGTATCCCAATGACTATCCCAATCATATCCCTATGAATCCCAAAGAATCGCATTCCACTCATTATTCCACTTACTAATCCCAAGAATTCTCGCAAGAATGAACAAATCACCATGAATTCGCATTGTATCCCAATGAATTCCATTACCCTCTGGTAAATTAACAGTCTAACCCTGAAGAATCACCAATTCTTAGTGGTTTCACTATACGCTTCCCCAACTCATGGCAGGGTCGTCATGTTAATTTTCTGGAGGGTAGATCCCATTTACATCCCATTGTTAGCCCATGCTTACACCATAAAAAAATCCCAATAGACACCATTTATAGATATTTATAGTGGTTTACCACCATTTTCCTGTGGTTTTCCATGAAATCCCTATAGAATCATTAGAATTCCATGGTCGGCCAGGACATGCATGGCATCGATGGTCGCAAGATCATGCTCTATGGTGAAGGCGCAGCAACGCAACGGGAGGGTTTTTCTGGGAAAAGATCCCACCTATAAATGGTGCTTCAATGGGAAAAATCATCTATAAAGGGGGGATTCGCTAGGATTAACATTAAAGGACTACTGTACTTTGTATAGCTGATAGAAACCTGGCAATTCAATGATTATTTAAACCATATGTAAACATGGAATGTCAATGGCTATTGAAACATTGCTCAATCTACGGAATGCTTTACCATGAATAGATCATGTCAAGGACAAACCTCTTGAATATGCGAAGAAGAAAACGGTACCTTGCTATAGTGGGAGTCCTTAGTCTTCTTCGATACCCCGAGACTGCCGAGACCGAGGGCTTTAAAAAATCACCCCTGAAACAGGCGTATGGTTGGAAGATGATTTGACCATATTTGACCAGCATAGTTTGGCCAAACATGGAATAATTCCAGCTCCAGATTTGTTTTGTAATTCCGTTCCCTTGGTTTTCAGTGTGGTTTAGTATTGGATGGTATTGGAACTGTTCATCTTGGGGTCCCTTGATTGTAGTGGGCATTGAAGACATGATGTTGGCTATGTATCTCTAGCTTCAGGATGGTTATATAAAGCATGTTAAACCATGTCAGACCATGTTAAAACTGGTTGGTGGTTTGGAACATGTTTTATTTTTCCATATATATATATATATTGGGAATAGTAATCCCAACTTATTTTCATATTTTTCAGAGGGGTTGAAACCACCAACCAGTAAACCATGTTTAAAGCATGTTAAACCACCCATTTTTGACGTTTGATGTCCCTCGGGGCGCTGCCAGGCTGGGAGTTCGGCGAAGTGGCGAACGGCCAGCGCGGCCAGGTGGCCGTGCAACAGCAGCTGGCGGGAAGCAAAATCGGTGCCTTCAACGATCGATGCTCGGTGGGGCGACCGGTGGGGGTTTGACATGGCAAGGTGGTTTCAAAAGGTGGTACCCCCGTTATAACGGGCTGGGCTGGTCTAGAAATGTTTGGACATGTTTGTATAGTTATATCACTTAAGACTCAGGTTTATGGCGTTACGTTGTCTTTTTGGGTTCAATGATATTGCTATGGTGTTTTTTTTTGCAAAGCAACTTATTTGTCGAACTCGGAGGCACCACCTTGTGGAAATGACATAGCTTGGTAAAGTTTAAGGTGAAGGTCAGAATATAAAAACCAAAGATACTTGAATTTTGCTGTAAGTTGCTAGGGGCAGTTATACCGAGTTTAATTTTTGTTTTTTTGGGGAAGGGTATCTAAGATTATATAGCCATGGGCCGTGACAATGCAATTCATGGTTAGCATTCGGACTTCTCTGGGGACTCTAGACAAACATGTGGCGAACATGCAAGCAGCAAATGAACGTGGCTGGATACAACTCTGTTTCTAGGGTTTCACAATATGCGAGGTACATATTCTCACGACCTGGAGGATCATAGGTACATCCCAGATCATCCCCATGAAAAGTTGCCAGCCATAGGGTACCAGGTGCACCGGGTACCTAAAACCCCGCCATTTTAGACACAGCCACATGTTTGTTTGTGAAAATCCCATAAAATCCCTGATCGACATCAGGAATTCGCGATTCTACCCTCGGCCGCGCAGCTGCAGTTCAAAAAAAAGATCCACTTTGCTGGTGGGTTGAAGGATATCCAATCGGCGATTTCATCGCAATGTTTTGAAGATGATGATTACAAGTATTGAGTTTAAGTTGGGCGGTTTGAATATTTAATGATTTGAAGTGGTAACAGTTTCGGTTTACCACTGCCAGTACACTTTTCACGGACATAGATGTTGTTGCGACTGGCACCTGAAAGTCTTGATTTTGTGCTTGGTTTCCAACCTCGACGTCTCGTTCTAATACGAGCTATTAGTGGATCAAAGACGTTTGATGAATAATTACCGACAATACACAAACATTAAACCATCATGTTTCAAAGAATTCAAATTGATTTCTGTTGAATTCTAGGATATTTTTTTGCTGCAGTAGTCTCATTCATATTTTTTTGACTGGTTGGTGGTTTGGAACATGAATTTTATGAATTTCCCATCATATTGGGAATTTCATCATCCCAAGTGACTTTCACTCCATCATTTTTTAGAGGGGTAGAAACCAACCACCAACCAGTAAACCATCTTAAACCAGTGATTTTCCAGTGATGTTCCATGTTTTATCATTATTTAATCACCTAGAAATCACCTGGAAATCACATGAAATCACCATTTATAGTGGTTAAATCACCATTTTCAGTGATTTTCATAGGGGTAGGTATACCATCCACCATTAAATCAACCACCAAGCAGGGATCACAACGAAAAAACATGGGATCCCCGGAGCATTTGGACGGTCCAAGGTGGTTCACCCTTCACTGACCCACGACTTCAGAGCTTCGCCACGGGACTTCTGAAGCCCATCACGGGAGGTGGGATCATGGTGGGATCACCAGATGTGAGATGTGAAATTTCCATAAATTTCCAAAGGGAGGGGATCATGTTCAGCTGCTTGGTGGTTTGGAACATGGGTTTTTACCGTGATTTTCCATAGTTATCGGACAGTTTACCAGAAGGTAACTTTTATATATATATAACTGTATAACTTATACTGGTTGGTGGTTTGGTTAATAGTGATACTAATATATGGAAGTATGAGAATGACATATGGGAATAGTATACTGGTTGGTGGCTTGGAACATGAATATCTATATACTGTATTTGGTTGGTTAATAGTGATGGGTAGTGGTTAATAATTAGGCTATAAACAAACAACAATGGGAATGTGGTGGTGATCTGATTGGTGGCCGCCACAGCCATACAGCCCAGATGGTGACCAGTGCAGGTGACAGTGTCATGGAAAACTGGTTGGTGGTTCGGAACATTATTTTTTCCCATATATTGGAAATGTCATAATCCCAAACTGACGAACTCCATCATTTTTCAGAGGGGTAGGTATACCACCAACCAGATTAACTTTGTTAACGTGATTACTATGTAATCCTGGGTTTGTTTAAGATTATTGTTTACTTTCCCAGAGAATCCACCATGACTCGGGAATCTATAGGGAATATGATGTAATATTATGATATATTTCTTTAGGGATCCCTGATGCAAATGCAAGTAATTGTAACCCATTCTGTTAGTGCTTTGTAGTCGTGAAAAATCTTAGTGTTTAGTCCGATGATTCTCCGAGTGAAATGATCGTAGGCAAAAACATACGGCCGTTACTATGCTGTGGCCCTTGTGGTTTCTGAAAAGGCATGGACACTCGTTGAATATACAATGTGAGGCCCCCAAGATAGCTAAGTTGGTTTATAACTCCAATGACTCCAATAACTATGGTTTATGGTATTTATAACTATAGTTACTGGGGCTTATAAACCAACTTATAACTGGGGGGCCTCACATTGTACGTATGATGTTTCTCGTCTTCTGGGGAAACTTTAGGTAGCCTCGAAGATTTTTACCCTTATTGGCCCAAAGATGCCCAAAGTCAAACAGGATACATCTGGCGTCTCCTGAATAGACACCGCTTCTTCTTGACTTGACTCTCAACTCCTCAACATCTGTGTGTCCAGGGCCAGATCAGGGCTCAGTGCGTGATCAAGAAACGATCTTTGGTCCAGTGTGGGCGGAAGGGTTGAATGGCAAATCCCAAGTAGGTTTGGCACATTTCGAGTGACATTTGGGAATGTTTGGGGACCCCAATCCATCCGTTGATGAACTGCTTGGGAAAAGATCCTACAGCTAGACCAGGTTGACCGCTTTTGGGGGATTAAGGGTTTTGAAAAGGTTGAAGCACACCCATTTCTATTGCGGTATGGCAGATTTGGGAGTCCTTATGATTGCCTGTGGATGAAGCAAGCATGATCTTTGATCGTGTTTTTCACCTAATTGGCTTGAGGAAAGAAGTTGACTCTGTGAAGTGACCAAGAAAGTACGCGATCAGCTTGGTTTTATGAATAACCCATAGGATCCATGTATGGTATATATGCTAACATTTGGGGTATATTGATGGTAAATGTTACCATATATAACATACATGGATCCTATGGGTAATATAATCATGCCAAACTTTGCACAACAGTCCATTTTTTGGGTGACTTAAGCCTTTGGGGATGGATGGGTCAAACACCTTTTACCATTTGTGGTTGGACATTGGAAGAACATTGTTTTGTGACCAACCACAGCCAATCACAATCACATCATGGGCGGATAAGGCCGTCAAATATCAGTTGCATATTTTTGTGTATGGATGATCAAGTATGCACAATGGTATAATCAATATGAATCAATATGATATATACATACCCTCCGGTGATCAAACATGCATGGTAAGTAGTGGCAAACCATCCCTTCATAGACGATTTCCCATAAAAAACGGCACTTTGGGGATTTGCCAGCCACGTTACCGGAAGGTATATTCCCATGATATCCCAATGATTGTCCCATGATTGTCCCAATAAAACCCTTTGGATCCCTATAAATCCCCCAATGATGCAACGATAAGTATCCCCAACAAATCAATTATCCCCCTCGATTCCTGCGACGCTCAGGAGACTTCGTAAGGCCCAAGATACCATCCGAATCTCCTTGGCCGGAAGTCTCAAGGAGTAGCGCCGCAAAGAGCGCGTTGGGCTGTTGAAAAATGATACAACAACCTGTCAGTGTGTTTGTTCGGGGGAATACACCACCTGAATATGGTTGTTTAGCGATCATAAATCATATAGATTTTTGTTGGGTAATTACATGTGATTACCCAATTTTCAGACAAACCCTGATTGATTCAGCTTGGTGCTGGGTCGGTGATGGTTTATTTTGGTGGTGTGGGGGGGTGTCCCTTCAGCCAATCCCAATCCAAGAGGGGAGTGACAAATCAGACGCCATAACGGAGCACGGGGAAGGATTTTAACATGTTTGAACTGTTTGTCAGATGACCTGCTTGCCGGCTAGACTGGCTAGACTGATACTTATCTTCCATCATCACTATGCCAATCATTGCCCCGATTTCTCCTTCCTATGCCTCAGCATACACGATAGATCATCGATTGAACCCCCCAAAGACCTTGCATTTATGGATGTTCATCCCTAGCATTTACGGAACATGATTTCAGTTAACAGTACGTGTCAATAATGTGGTTGAAAGCAAAACCCATGAAAAACCACATTCAACCTTTGATCTATTTCAATTAACAGTTCATTTGGTTGGTAGTTTCAAACATGGCTTTTATTTTCCATAATATATGGGATGTCATCCTTCCCATTGACGAACTCATATTTTTCAAGATGGTTAAAACTTAAAACCACCAACCAGTAATTACATTTACAGGATCAACGGTTTTTCCTGTGGTTGTGTGGTTGAAATGGGTTTTGATCCATTCACACGTTTCCGCACTAATCCCCTTCGGCCACTAGAGGCCTTACCATACAAGTACTCTGCCTGACTTTATCAAAATTGAGAAAATCACAATACAGTCAATTGTATCCTGTAAATATGGGGATGGATCAATACCTATTAATACCATTTTTAGTGGGATGAACATCCATTTACCAGCTATTTTGGGGTTCACTAGGTACCAGGGTTTTGACCCATCCCCATATATGTATACAGTATATATATATACACATTCATTTGTTAGTGGTCAGGTCTTTTGAGGCTTTAAATCTGGAAATGGGGGCATCACAAACAGCACTCAGCATTCAGCCATGATTTCCTGATATTTCCTGCAGATCAGGGATGATTATAACAGGGGAATGTATGAATGCATAGTGATACATTGGCTGTAACAAGTAGACCACTTTAAAAACCACACTAATATTAATTATAGATGCCATTTATCCACCTTCTTGGTGAGCGACCCATTTTCCAAGGCTAAAGCCATGAGAAACAGGTTTTAGCTGCCAAGTTTGTGCCCTGAGGAGTTCAGTTTTCAGAACTTCCACGGAGAAACTCGACAAGGGGATCAACACTTCAACGACCCTCGGCAGAACATCATGGGCAGCTTCACGGGTCTCTGTATACTTTTTCATGGGATCATGACGGAGAATTTGACATGTCCATGTTCACGGGCATGTATGTATAATATATACATAATTATACAACTATAAATATGTTTATATTTGTATATAAATTCTCATGCATGATCATGCATGTATATATATATATATATTGTAGATATTATTATATAAATACATAGCCATTGTGTGTTGAATATACATATTGTAAAGTTCAAAACAAGGACATGAGTCGTTCTCCTTCTGTTGTCCAGAGACGGACCCTCTTGCAGAGTTTGTCATGCTGATCATCTGAGTATGTGGTTCATGGTGGTTGTAACATTAAGACTTGGGATATTGTCTCATTTAGGCTAATAGAATATCATATAATATCTCATATAGAATTTACTTTAAAACTTTGCATATGTCAGATACCTCTGGTATCCTCTGGTCATTTGATCTGAAATATGAGAAGTCTAACGCATAAATTATAATCTATTTATATAGATTTGCGAAAATTTAATCACGACCTCACTGTTCTCCCTCACTATGATCATGTTTAGGTTTCGGGAAATCATCCCCTTGTGGAGACTTAATTCAGGTTAGTGAAATATTATCATTTACCCAGATATATTTCTAGGGATCTCTAGGTATTTATAGGGATTTATAGGGATTTATATTAGATGTGTTCAATACACTATTATGTGCTAGATGATCTTATGATTATGACTGGGAATTCGCCAGCCACACCAGTTCTGACTGGGATAGATCCATTAGATCCGCAGGAAGCCTTGGCCTACACGGATCAACCAGTGTCTCGGTACTGGATGGGAGTCAAAACATATGCCATATTTGAGGGAATAAGCATCCTGTAACCATCATTAACCAGCATTAACCAGCTATTTTAGGGTACCTAGGATACCAGATATTTTGACTCATAGCCATCTTTATAATACGGGGATGAGTCAAAACCTCTTATTTTCCGGACAAAAATCGGGAGATAAGCTGAGATGAACTGATGAGTGAGTTGATTTTTGGTGTTGGAAGTGAGTTGTTAACCGAACCGAACTGATGACCAGCTGTTTGGGATGCACTTCAGATACCATTCACGGCTGAAAGGACCCAAAGTATCCCCGGTCCCTATGGTTGTCCTCGTTTGTTGTATGCTGAAACCCCGCTCGGTTACATCTACCTCAGCAGATCTTCTGGTCATACAGATTTTAGACTTGTGTAGAATTGTATTTAGATTACCCTCTGGTAAACTAACATAGCTATCGAAAATGGCCATTTATCGTGAGTTTTCCCATTAAAAATAGTGATTCTCCATAGTTATGTTAGTTTACCAGAGGGTATACATTATATTTAACGGATTCGATGCACTCAAGATGTAAGCAAACGCGAATCTACGCTTGACTGGAGGTTGAAGCCATCAATTACGTTTCGGCGCACGACAACGAAACGCTCCGCAGCTGCAGCAGGGACGTCGGAGAGTGGGTTTGTGACTGGAGCAAAGGGAGTACAGTACTTGAAAGAGCCGCATGATTGTTTGTTTGACACATGAGAAAAATTGATGACTTTGGTGGATTGGATTTCTACAGAGTTGTCAATGCTGATCCATATACATATATACGCATATATAATTATGTATATTTATATATATATATACACACATTTTTTTTTAAAATATTATATACATATGATTTTATCTAAGTATTTCCCCACCTGCCAGGTGAGGGTTGTTAGATTTTATCGGAGCTGTTGTCCTCCTCCTCCTCCGCCGCCTCCTCCTCCAGTTTCTCCTCGACCATGTCGGCATCAACTTCCACCTCCACTTCCACCTTGCCAACTCTTCGCCAAGCTCTTCGCCAACATCCGAGCTCAGTGCGCACTGCTGGACCTCAACCTGGGACCTTCCCAACTCAGTGCGCACTGCTGGACCTCAACCTGGGACCTTCCCAGCTCAGTGCGCACCGCTGGACCTCAACCTGGGACCTTCCCAGCTCAGTGCGCACCGCTGGACCTCAACCTGGGACCTTCCCAG
>Ga0126342_10005133_pt1 | contig 22704 bp, 22 predicted proteins | sample Cyp1metagenome_FD_92528 | JGI IMG/M metagenome (GOLD analysis project Ga0126342, IMG submission 92528) | Coral microbial communities from Lord Howe Island, Old Settlement Bay, Australia - Cyphastrea 1 metagenome | ecosystem: Host-associated > Invertebrates > Cnidaria > Coral ...
ATATATATATGCATTACAGTATGTCCACCCTTCATGTCCCTTGGGTGGACCACCATTCATGCATGCACTCCCAGGTTTGGAGAAAACATATATGTATATATAATTATATATATTGTGTGTGTGTGTGTCGGACATTCAAAAAAAGTCATGCCTGCACTCGTCATGTTCAAATAAAGACCTGCACTGCGTCTAGACCTGGCGGCAAGCTGCTTCCACCCTGTATTTTGATCAGCGAACTTTTGCCCAATCAAAGGGCGATATTTTATCTTAAAGTTACCCTGGGGCAAGCATACAAAAGATCTGGAAAACCCAGGGAGCCCAAGGAAAATGATCTACTTTCATGGTGGATTTTCCACATCTATTTTAGTTTACAGGATGGTAAACATACATTGAAATTTCCAATTTTAAGACAGACCACGACAGACCCACATTCATTGGGAAGGATCTCACAAAATCCTTCAGCTTGGTGCCACACCACGTCTGGATACGTCTCGCCCCAGACATGGCTGGGGAGTGGTTTAAGCCCTGTCTTCATATTCTTTCGGTGGCAATTGTGACATGTCCCGGCATCAAAGCATCAAACAGAAAACTGTGTGTGGTGTGTGTGTATATATATATATAATTTCATATTATCATATAACCATACATGTCGTAAACCCAATAGTAAACAATATTACATAATATTACCATAAATGGCTGAGATTGAAATATTTGACATGATCAAAAAACTCCCTCGAGTTGGCACTTTAGAAACACTTGGCCCACATATCATATACACATTTATACACATGGAGGTGTCCAATCCATGGGGATGCCCAAATTTATCATTGGGCCATCACCTTTTCGACGCCGAGCCCCCGGACACTCGATACAACTTTGTGCCACGCCCTTCAAATGATCCGCCACAACTCCCTGGCTCCATATGCTGCATCTTTGAAAGCTGTCAATTGTCAAATCTGTTGATCCACAGATTCATATCTATACCTGAAACTTATAACAGTATACAAGGGTGTTTCAGTACACTACAGCATTGGGAGGAAAACCAACAAGTTTCCCTGCCCTTCGTTTTGACATATACTCCTAGAATCTCCTAGATCTAAAGTTGCATTCATTGCAAGGTGCACGAACCAACTTTGGTCACGAGCTGCTTCCAGTCAGGACTCTTTTTTTCTGTTGTGGGAGCTGTTGCCACAGATTCTTCATCCATGAATCTTAATTTCAAGTTGAAAGCACCAACTTTGGATGTGGCTAAATTTTGGCTGTGCCATTCGCTATTGTACACAATCACAAAGCCGAGACCAGTCTCAACTCAGAAGCACGCTTGCTGTCTGCGGAGCACACAGCACCCATGTTGCACCTGGTTCTGGTCTCGAATTCAACCTTAATTTGCAGCTCACCCGATGCTGATGCGCACACGTGCGGGGCTGGCCACCTGGCTTTCGAGCTTTGCCTCCTTGGCCTCCTCCGTGCAAATGCGCTTGGCCGGAGGCTCCAAGTCCTCTGTGGCCTCAGCGGTAGCTGCCACAGCCTCGGAGGCTTCAGCTTTTGCCTCAGCCTTGGCTGCTTCCTTCTCCTTCTCCTCGGCTGCTTCCTTCGCAGCCTCCATGGCCTTCTCAACGGCCGCCTTGGCTGCGTCCACCAGGCGATTCAAAGCAGCGGAAGCCTCCTCGAGAGTCTTCGCCTTGTTCTCTTCGGTCTCCATCTTCTTGGTGAGTCCTTGGAGCTCCTTGGAATGCTTCGCAAGCTGCTGCTTGCAGGTCTTCATCTCCGCCGCGTAGCCCTTGACGGCAACTTCCACCTGCTTGTGCTGCTCCTCTGCAGCTGTTGCCTTCTGCTGGCAGATGTCAACAAGTGCCGCAAGGCCCAACAACTCCGCCTGCACCGCCCTCTCAGCAGGTGCTCGCTCAGCCAACTTCTCCTCAACCTGCTTCAACTTGGCGCGGAGCTCCTCTGTGATGCTATCAATGGCCATCTTGTCAAAGTCACCTCGCACTTCCTGCTTAGTCATGAGGCCATCAGCGGCGGCCACCAAGGTCTTCTCAGTCCCAATCTCCTGTAGGTATTCCTTGAGTGTCGCAAGCTTCTCCTTCCTCTCCTCCGTGCTTGTCCAAGAGCCGTTCAGCAGGCAGCAAAATGCACCCTCATCAATCGCAACATTCTTGCTCTTGGCCTCCCGAAGCTTTTCACCCATGAGGATGTCATCATGATTCTCGTTCTTGACCTTCTTCTTCTCATCCTTTGCAGCCTGCAGCTGTTCTTGAGTTTCAATCAGAGTGTTCACCTTGACTTCCAGCTGGGACACTCCCTGACGTTGAGACTCCTTCACTTGCTCCAGGGCTGCCTCTGCCTGCTGCACCTGCTGACGCGCAGCCTCCATATCAGTCTGAATGGCGGCCTTTGCCTCGGTCGTCTGCGTAGACAGACCTGTCAGCTGACAACTGATCACCTGGAAAACATCCTCCTGGGCCAAGGCTTCAGAGTACTTGAAGTCTGGGAGAACTGCCACTACCTTCTGGGCATCGGACGTACAGCTGGTCTCAACAGCCATGGGATTGGAAGGTGACGAGCGGCCGAGCTTCAAGACGTTTGGAGTCGGGACAGCTTGAGGCGGGTCGAGCGGCCAGCTTAGCGAGCTTGGCACTGATGAATCTGATGCGACTAGTTGGTCTACCATGGTCATCAATCAGTCCCTCAAACTACGGCCAAGTTCAAAATTGACAAACTGCACTGCACTGCACTGCACTGCACTGCACGGTTGGAATCATTTGCAAAACATGTTCCACTGCTCAGCCCGGCTCAGCCCTTTCCCAACCTGCACGCCGTTGTAAAGTAGCTCCCCATACCTCGTCGGCATCTTGCGGCCCCATTTCACTATCGTTATTGAGAAAATCACCGGCATGCTTTCACTCTAAATGCAATTGACCATGTGGGGGGTTGTGATCCAAATTCATCAACAAGGGCATTGTATCCCTTGAGTTCCGTTGGGTTTGACAATAAAAATGACCAGTCGTGCACAGCTGCAGCACCAAGGGGCTTGTGCAAGACCAAGTTGTAAGCATTTCGGTACAGCTCCTCTGGTGAGGCTCGTGGATCATCTCCCACAGTGGGAGGTCAAAATTCTCCAAAAGGGCGCTGAGGTTTGGCTACTTTTATCTCAAAGTTCCAGGGCCGAGTGAATTTTGTGCCAAGATAAGACTTGTTTCATTGGTTGTTTAATTACTGTAGGCATTTGGGATCGGCACTGCAAACCTATGAACCACTTCAACTTGGACTCAGCCGAACTCACGGATCGCTGAAGGCAAGGGTCACCTGGGGGTAGCGTGTGGGATCCGCGCTCCAAGATGCTCTTTGAGGGGACGCTGAGAGCTCTTTGACTCCAAACCAATAAAAAAGTGGATCATCTGGCTATGAACTTTACTATGAACCAAGTACCCATCCATTTGCAATCTATCTTGGCAGGATTTGAGCTTATTCCAACCATCCAATTCTGGGGTGTCAATAGTAGCCACAGCTATGAATTTCCCCGCAAACAGTGTCCAAAATTAGGGCACGATGCCCCACCATGGCAATTTCAACGGTGAAATTGAGGATAAAACCTGATATATCAAAATATATACACAGTGTATATTATATATATATATATATACCATCTAAATCTTGGGACACCCCATTTCGGACAAGCCCATTTGCCAGATTCGTCATGGCCGGCCATCGGCCATCGGCTCGGCCATCGGCTCCTCAAAGGACAAGGAGGAGGCATTGTGCTCATGGATCTGATGAATGGCATGCTTCAAGCATTCCCACCTGGCAGATCCAAGGGATCCAAGGGATCCAGCAGGTCGAAAATGGGGCATAGCCATAGCTACCCAACATCCAAAGTTGCTTACTAAGCATCGGCAATGGTTTGGGGTAGCCATATTTCTGGGAAACCTCTCTCAAATCGAGACATCCTCAATCTCCAGTGTGGCACTGCCCAGATGACCAACCAGCATGATTTTGGGCCGTGCCCGACTACGGTGCTGCACATTTGGAAGGGGTGGATCTCGACTGAAACTGCTCACTAATGCTACAACGCTTCGGCAGGATTTGACATCAACATTCCGTATTGCACCAACATTGTGCTTCGAAAGAAGCGCGGCTGGATCCAAAGACGTATTGGGGCCGTTGGGGCTAAGGGTTGGTCAGTTTCTAGGGAAGGCCATTTCGCAAACAGCAGAAGTCAACAAAAGTAAAGTACAACTCTGGTTTTTCAATGTCCATATGAGCAGTGTTCAAAATCCCTCCATCATTCCATTTAATCCCGGTTGGTTAAGAACGGGATTCCCTTCTTGGACTCCTATATATAATCCCCAATATATTGGGTAGTATAATCCCCTATAAATGTCCATATTGGTTACAGCTTCCTACCGTTCAACATCAAGACCACGGTGCCTTGAATCCCTATGTTTTTGTTGGTAAAAGCATGCGAAATCCCTATATCTGTTGGTAAAATCCCTATTTTTTGTGGTGCTTATGTTAAGAAAAATACTTGGTTTGTCGGCAAAACCACCATTTTTTTTTGTAAACCCAAAATGTTAAAGGCTCATCCACTGCAGCCAAAGATAAACCGACAGCATCACGTTCGATTGGACTCCTGCCAGCAACATGAGAATGGCTTCATCCAGGAAGGAGGGCTTGCCATCAACTGGATGTTGATTATATCAGTTTTGTAAGCCATTTAAAAACGGTGAAATTTTATATACCCGGATTTACCCCCAAAATATTGCCGCTTGAATGAGGAAAGTGATGATTGTATAAGTCTGATTAAGCGTAAAAGAATTAAGACAAACCCGTATGGTATGATTGCGAATCAGGAACAATTGGACTGACTCACGTAAACTCACACAATGAAAATCCGACAGAATGTGATGCGTTGGATGTATTTAGAGAATGATAGTGGTGTCACCTCACGTGCTTAGACCAGTAATGGAGTACAAGATATGTTGCAGAACGTCATGTGGAACAAGTGCCTCTATATGTGTACATGCATCTGAGACTTGCAAATACACATACATATGCTTCGCGACATACTGTAAACAAGAATGCACCGCCGTGTCAGTTTGTTGTAATTCCGTACTTGGTCCTTGTCTAGCTGGAAATATACAGCCAAAGGTTCTTTCTAGTCACAGATTTCGATGATTCAACCTCTAGCCTTATCTCATCACTCAAAATCATCGCCCACAACTATTGCATACTCATAGCTGTCACAACTCAGAACTCATGCAACATCCAGAAATTCAGAAAGTCTATGTTCGGAGCCAGTGTTCAACTAGGACTGGGTCCTGTTTTTGTCGTATCTGAGAACAAAGTGAGGAACTTCCCAAACCTCTCTAGTGGATTGTTTGATCGATTGTTTCCACTAGCGATTGAACAAAATCCCACACTAAAATTCGATAATGTCCCAAATGGGTCTGAAAATGGTTTGTATACTTGGGGGACATCCCGCTTTGTAAATGGGTTATACCCCCAGTTATATATGGAATATTCCCACATATATGCAATTATATTATATTATATTATATTATATTATACTGTATTACATTATATTATATTATATTATATTGTATTGTATTGTATTATATTATATATTGTAATATGATATAATATAATATAATATATCAAATTACATTATATTATACTATATTACATTATATTGTATTATATTGTATTATATCATATTGTATCATATCATATCATAGTATATTATGTTATATTATATGATATGTTATATTATACTATATCATATTATGTAGTTATATAATATTATTATATATTACTTTATAGTGTATATATATATGGATTAATATATGGATTATAAACCACTTGTATACTATATACGTGGGATGCACATCCACCTGCCCATCAGCCATGGCTTCAGCTGCCAGGCTCCTTCTCATCCATTGGGTCACCCGAGCGAAACTGTCGGATGCTGGGTGCACCTGGTGTGGAGAGAAGCCAACGACTCAACAGTTGTAGTCAATCCCAACAAATGTCATGGGGAAACAGGGAAAACACTGGAAAAAAAATGCCAGAATGATGATGATGATGAGGATGAGGATGAGGATGAGGATGAGGATGAGGAGGAGGAGGAGGAGGATGGTACCAGTAAGAATAATAATAAAGAATAATAATAAATAATAATAATAATAAAGAAAAATCAGGATTGCATAGACAAAAATAAATGGTGATATTGTAAGACAAACTATCACCATCAATGGCACTTTCCAACTGGTGTCATCATTAATACGGACTTCACAGCCACAATTTTCGATGGTATCATTTCTGGTGATGCAGATGAAGACTCTTGGAAGGAAGGCCCATTTTCCGTAGCTGTTAGATTACCAAAGGGAAATTCGTCCCGACCCTGTACTGATCACTGACAGATTCTCAATCCAGTACGACTAAACTCGGGGATTGTTGCAGGACCCAGGGCGAAAGATGCATTGCATAAAGCCGTGCGGCCGTACCATGCAGTTTCACCCCCAAATTCAACATGCAGAATCACATCTCCAAATTCTCAGAGGACTGAAATCATACCCACTTCCCACCAGCAAGTTCAGGGTACCCACTTTAGTGCTCACGTACAAAAAAAAGATTAAAAAAATACGGCAGCACCTGCCGTTTCAGTTTTTTCTGTAATTGAGTTTTCCCCACAAGGGTTAACAACCAAAAATTATATGTTTATCAATAACTTTTGGCCATTTCCAGGTTTTTTCTATAATTCTGTCGGAGACTTTTGCTTGTTTCTATCATTCATAATTATTGCCTCTGTATTTTGGGTAAACCCTGCCAAATTCCCCCAGAATCTTAGCCGCCGACTGAATTATAGAAAAAACATAATTATAGGAAAAAACAAGTTAACGCATCTAATCTCTTTTTTTCCCGTCAGCTGCGGTATTTTTCTATCCTTTTTTGTATCCATAATTCTGCCGGCAGTTGTATCTCAAAAATCGCAAAATATGAAAGGCAATTGTGATCAGCGCCCCATTTCTAGGGTCGAAGAAAAGCGAAACCACCAATCCGTTGCCTCCAGGGATGGTTCTCCCAAGTTCGTTGCATACAACTGTCGATTACTGTACGGACATGTGTATACATATATGATACTAGTGTCATACATGCACACATACATGAATGTATACAATGTATACGGGATACACTCATGTGTACCGGTATACACAGATTATAACTAGTGCATCTCCCCAGCATGACGTTGTATTTCAAGCCAACCCTCGGGTGGTGATTTCTCCAAAACTCGCAACGGAACTGCGAAAACGGAGAACTGCGCCTGGTTTCTTTCCTCCAAGGCTCATGGCGATGGAACCTGGGCTGTCAGTCCATTTGATCCTGGTTATCCTGGTTGGTTTAAGAACGGGAAGTCCAGTGATTATGATTCATGACAATCCCCAATAAAGGGTAGGTTACAGTAATAATAAAAATGATTGATAATAGTGGTAATAACAATAGTAATAATTTGAAATAATAATAATCATCATCATCATAATCATCATCATCATCATCACCACCAACATCATTATCGTCGTCGTCGTCCTCCTCCTCATCATCATCATCACCAACATCATAATCGTCGTCGTCGTCCTCGTCCTCGCCGTCATCGTCATCATCATCATCATCATCATCATCATCACAATAATGATGTTAATAACCCCTGAACAAATGAACCACCTGGGGTGTAGAACGCAGCCACTGCTCCGTCCTAAAATATCTCAAATGGGGGATACCCCATTTTGGCAATCTTGATGGGAAAAACGATTTTTAAAACCACTGGATTGGGTCTCAAATCCCAAAACAAACTCCAATGACCACCCCTGGTGGCTTTGGGAAGTTTGGAGGATCCACTTCGCAGAGTTTCCCTGAGTGCCAAGCGCGCAAGGGCGCTCAGGTGAAGTCGCGGCTCCCCAGAGTGGCTGTGTCTAAGGCTGTTTCTACAAGTGCGGGTAAGAAATCATGGGAAAATGGTGTAAGAAATCATGAAAATGCTAGAATTTCAGCCAATTTGAGGGGATCCAATATCTGCTGAAGTATTCATTGCGGCTCCTTGACAGATGGCCGCTTCTGAGAAATGTAACCTGTCGCTGCGGCAAAACACTATCTTTTGTCATCTCATTATAAGTATTCATAGGAATCCTGACAGCTGGAATGATTGGGTCTCTGATTTTCGCAGTGACGAAGGTCATGCTGCTGCTTCCAATGTCATGTTGTCCATGGTTGAAAAAATACCCGGCCGAAAGGGCGGCCGCCTCCAGCCAAGCGCAGTTAAGAAAAACGCGTGGGAAAGTCATATCTCTGTGCTTCCGAATGGCAATCCCGACATTTAGCAAAAGAAGCAGGAGTTTATCCCAAACTTGGGAATTATCTTAACCCATTCTTGGTATGAACAAAAAATCAGGGCCTGAAACCCACGAATTGACGTGCCATGCTTTGTATTATGTATTATAAGAATGGCATTGCGTGGAGCCCAAGTTGCTAAATATTTCGGTAACCATATGATGGTTTCGTACTCAAGCGTCAAGCCCTGCGGCCTCTTAGGTTTCAGAGAATCTGAAGTGGGTCGAAAGACTTCAAATTCCCGAAATATTCCTCCAGAATGATCGACCACACACATCATCCCTGGTCTTGGGCGTTCTCCAGTCGTGGTCTCTTCTTAAGCCTTCGTCAACCAGCCTGGATTGATGGAATTATGAATTATGCTTCACCAGGAGGGTGCTGTACAGTGCAGGGTCAAGAATTGATGCCCGACAAGTGTTGCCCTGTTTTACAACATCCCAAATCTTGAGGTAGTTACCAATTTTTTCGATGCCCACAGTTATGGCCCTTTACCAGTTGTAAGTCAGTTCTACCCCCCATTTATGGAATGATAACCCCATTTATAACCATTTATAATTGGAAAATACCAACATAACCCACATCAGCCAGACGACTTTCCGCGGTTCCACGACCTCTCCGCGATGCGGTTGGCACCGCGACGCGCAGGCACTGTCACCCCGCAGTGCCAGCGGATCTTTTTGTCCAGCTGTGAGGTGTGAGGCACCACTTGCAACAAAACATGCATCAAAGTTGGCATCATGGGTTCGGTCCCAAGAAAACATTGAATTATATATGTATAGATTGTATAGATATATGAATAGATATAATGAATGTGGAATTGTGGATTTGTATCAGCACAGATACTATACTGGTTCCTTGTTGGTACCCCATTTTCTCCGCTCGGACAGCCCCCAACAGAACCAAGACCATGCCATCCGATGAGGGAAACCACACGCGCGACACGCGCACTGGAAGGACTGCTTGGAAAGTCAGCTTGCCCAACAATCAATGGTTGAATATATATATATATATATCATATTATATTATATATATATATATATTCTATATATATTCTATATATATATATTATTATATTATATATTATATTATATTATATTATATTATAGTATAGTATATTATATTATAGTATATTATATTATATTATATCATATTATATTATATTATATTATATATATATATATATTATTATATATATATATATTATTATTCTTATATTACATATATTATATTATATTATATATATTATATCATTATATATATATTATAATATATATATATATATATTATAATATATATATATATATATATATTATAATATATATGTATATATATTATATTATATATTTTTTTATATATTATATATATATTATATATATATATATATGGTTGATATATGGCTAATACATGGTTGAATATATGGTTGATATTTGTTGGCTGAATATCTTGACCTGTCAGCTGCTTCGAATGACCTTCACAAGGTAGCCAGTGATTGCACCCCTCCCCTAGCGGATGGACCAACCTTCAGTTCCCCAGCAGAGTCATGGTCTTTGGCTCGTGATCGCAGTTGCAGCACATGAAGAAATGCTGTCCAGGTCTATTAAATAGCTAGTTGCTAGGTACTGGTGGTAATCACGCATGCAGGTAGACAGGAATGACGATGATGATTACTATTATTATTATGATGACGACAACTGTGACGGCGACGACGACGACGACGACGACCTCCATACACAAGGATCAAGCTAAGGCATTTAGTGAGGCAGCAGTATACCCCTTTGAAAGGCTGTCCCGCTAAACCCTGAGGCTGTCAACGAGGCTCGCGTAGTTTTGAATCAACAGCCATGAACTCAGTCAGCCTTTGATCGACTCAAAGTCAGCCATGAACTTTCTGCAACTCGCTTTGATCGAATTAACTTCGAAACTAAGCGCATTGGTCAAACAAAAAACTACTCCTGCGCTTGGACTGATGATCCAACTCGAGTAAAAAAAGACAACTGCAGTTTTTCTGCGGACAACTGGGCCACCGTCAATAAGTCATCACCCAAGCATGGGAGGCAGTTTGAGATCAAAACGCCTCGAAGAGCGTTTTGATGCTGTTTTTTTTCCTCAGGCGACATGACATGGCACGATGTGCAGCAGGGAGGTGTCACCAGGACCCAACTTGGGACCTGCCAACACGCAAAAAATCATCATGTTCTGAAAGTATGCGGGCCAGCAACTTTTCAAATTATCTAACTATATTTGGGGACCCCATAATTAATATATATATATAATTATATATATAATTATATATATAATTATATATATATAGAGATTGATAGATATATTGCTATATTATGATATATTCATAATAATGATGAATTATTCCGAATACTTAATAATTACTTATTGTTATTAATAAGAATACTCAACAAATTACATGTATGTATAATATATATATATTGATTTATTCATGTATTTATCTATTTATTCGTTGAGTTATTTTAATTAACCAGCGATATCTCTGTGATGCCGCAGATCCCACATCCAAGTCATCCAAGGTTCTGTGGTTGCCTCGTTACCACCTGCGGCATCGTAAGAAAATTCACCCTAGCTATGGCAGCTATGGAAAATTGCCATTTAGTTCCACCAAGTAGCTAAAAATGAATCTAAAAATGCTGATGGCCCAAAACTATATGTTTGTGAAAACCAGAGAAAATTCTGTGGAAAACACACAAAGTATTCGAAACCACCAAGCAATTGTTGTATGTTGTTATAGGAAACGGCTTCTGTTCTATAGTTTCAAACCATCCACGAAACGTTTGTGTAGTCCTTTTTAATTTTGGGGGGTCAGAGTTGTCGTGCCAAAACACGGGACCGAAAACGACCAAGCAGCTTCCCAAACATCTTCCAAACTTTGAACCCCCCCATCCCCCTATGGGTTTGTCCAAGACTAGGCTACCATCACAATCTTTTGGATCCCCATCATCCCAGATTTTCCCCATTTCTGGGCCCATGTCCATTGATGAATCCCCTATTGCAGACCCATTGAATCGCTAGGTCCGATGCTTAATGATCATTGTCCCACTCAATGTAACACAAATATCATAAATACATTATACATCAATATACATATAATATAGCATCACATATTATAGTAATAATACATTATAATATAGTATATCATACACAGATACACATTGAAATAGGAATTCTCCTTTTTACCAAGCTCACCCCGTCGACCTGCGCTGGCTGCGCACTCGGTGGTGAAACGACCGGGACCCGCGCACGTCCGAAGCCACCCTCGGTGGAGTTCTGCTGTGGATCTCTCCCTCTGTCATTCCATGAAATTCTGGTTGGTTTATAGGCATTTATAGGACTTCCCCTATCATTTGTAGGACTTCCCCTATCATTTATAGGAAATTCCCTATTGGATTATTTGATGATCCCCAATATTTTAGGAGGGTAGTACTAGTACAATCCCCGAATTTCATCAACCAACAGTGCTCATGTGGGTGAACTAAGTTAGGTTTATAGGGAGTATAACTACAATTCACGCAATTCATGGGGTTTATAAGACAACTATAACTGGGCGGCCTTACCTTGTAGACAAAACACTGCATGGTCGCATCGCGAGTTTTTTGGTTCAAATGGTCAACCATCCCATCCCATTGCAGAATCCAAACAAACTGGGTATATAAATCCCAATTCATGACCACATTTATCCAATTTTGCCATTTTTGAGGTTGTATGATGAAAACAGTGGTTGATGATGGTTTTTATGTCTTGTATGAATTGATTTTAAACCGCGCCCTTTTTCGTTACCCAATTTCCATCCATTTCCATATTCCAATTCGATGCATGACACGGTTCCCGACCACTGGATCCCAGATTGAAATAACTTAGAGCGCCCCATTGGAACGTTGCGTTCTGTGCACCGACCCATGGCTAAGCTGTCACCAACGTTTTATTTTTAGCAGGATATGATATTCTTATCGCTTGGGATGGGACAGAACCTACCATCTATTACCATCTTCGCACAGATTTTGGAGGGATGAAAATCCATTTGCCAGCTATTTTGCTTGTGAACAGCAGTGATAGCGCCTTTTCCAACCCTGCCATCGGAGCCAAGAGGCGCTTCCTTTGCGTTGCAACTTGGCAGGCCCCCCAAAGAGTAGCCGGTCCTGGATTCCAGCTGGCTGATAGAAATGTCCAATATATAGATATTATTTATTTATTTATATATATATGTCTATATTATACTAAGATTGATGCAAGTTTAGGGGAAATTGTCCATGGTTAAACGACTGGCCGTAATGAATCGTAATGAGTCATGAACCATTGATGCAAATACAACCTTTTCCTGTCGAAAGAAACTGTCAATGATGGAGGAATGGATGGGACCCAGGTACTTTGAAGGGTTGGATCGGATGCGTTACGTCCGCGGTGCTGCTGATTAGCAAGTCCCCTAGCCACATACAAACAGGTTATTTTTTTATGGTTACTATCCAGTTACGATCCGTGGGATGATCCTCCTAGCACCGGCACTTTTCACCGAAACCAGGCATTCCAAACCCGCCCAAGTCATGTCCTCGTCCTCCTCTTGGGCCTCGCGCTTGGGGCCTCCTGATTTTCACGGTTTTTTGAGGCAGTTGCTCCAACGGAAGTCATCCTCGAGTGGTTTTCATCATGGGGCAGCTTTTACGAAGCCCAAAAAATGGGATGGTTTAAGTCAAATAACCAGTCCGTCAAATGATCCACGGGAGACTATTGATGTTCATGCACGTAGATCCTAGAAGTGACCGACACCAAGTTCACCCACCTTTCAGGATATGACGCCCGTCACGGATGGGAGTTGCTGGGCGCCGATTCTGGACGTTCAACACCTCAGCTATGGGCCAAGTCAGCCAATTGAGCCAAGATGTGCGTTGGAACTGCTGTCATCATATGTTGGACTGATTAGACTTTGAAAATGACCCACTGATGATTCGTCCTCATCATATTCTTGTGGGTCAAATTTGGATACCCAAGAATCTGCATGGATAAATGCTGTCTCCAAAACAGGTGGGGCCAGGGTTATCAAATCCTGGCCCATATTCCATATGTGCCAGCACATAAAGACTAGACATGACCAGCATTGTCACACATGCAAAGGACACGCTGCACATATATGTATGTGTATATAATATATACATGGACAAAGAAAGAGAGAGAAATGTGATTATGTGTCTGTGTTTGATGTCTTCCGTAGACTTTCAAGTAGAGTCACCTACTGCGAATTTGTTTCTTGATATGATGCAGAAAAAAGTCGACAAAAATCATGTCCAGCGCTGCTTCGCAACATGTGCACCGGCCGGCGACGGCGATGGGGGAGTTCCTCAGTAGCCGTCCCCAGATAATCGACTCAGAACTGAGAACTGAGATCGGAGTACCCCTTGTACAGAACCAGAATTTCCCATGTCAGACTGGTTCAAAAGAAGATGACTTGAAGCCTTGTTGAAGCGCCATCAAGACGATCATCCCAGCTGGGGTGCCCAAAATCCCATGATTGATCCGCGAAATGTGCCTGACATTGCCTGACTAAAATGCCAATTTTGAGGTATCCGCACATTTGGGGTCACCCAAATCCGTTCTTGCGTAAAAAAAACCCTATTTTTGATGGTTAGATTCTTATCAAATGGCAGATCGGGTGTACTCCATCATTTTTGGTTCATGCTTAAATCCCAAACAACGGGTGAAAAGCCAGCAGGTTTGATGGTTAAATCAGTGAAATCCAAGCAACCCCTGGGCATAGGTGTGTCGCGCGTGTCGCTCCTGTGTGGAAGTAGTTTGTTTCCAAACGGGAAACCCATGGATTTCCAGAGCTATGGTGGGTTACTGGATATTGATGGGGATACTGATGAGGTACATTGACCAAAATAAGTTTTGATGGGGACTCTCAAACCAACAATCATGGGGAATTGCGAGGGGATCAAATGAGATATGGCCGAGAATATGATATGGAGCGGGTATACGACACAACAGAAAAAAGGTGTGTGTGTGTGTCAAAAGAATCTGGAGCAGGCATCTTCGCGAGTTTATTGTACCCTCTGGTAATTTAACGTAGCTATTGAAAATGACCATTAATAGTGGATTTTCCCATTAAAAATGGTGATTTTCAATAGCTATGTTAAATTACTAGAGGGTATTTTTTTTGATGGAAAATGATGCCTAAAAACACGGGGGTACGGCATCAGTCCGAGCCACTCCGTTCAACGTGTGGGATGGGACGCTCGGAGCGGGCCAAGTCCCATTTTGTTCGGCAGGGGACTTCCCCAAATTGAAAAATGATCTTCCACTACATCTGGACACAAATAACCATGCAGATGATATCGATGATATGCGGGGTTGTCTGAAAATAGGCTAGCAACCTCATGCTTTGGAACCTCATTTTCCTGTTCGAATATATTAATATGGCATAATATGGCCACAAGTGAGCGGATCATTTTGCCATTTTCAGACATCCCCAAACCCAAATCCATTCGTTTCGGTTCCCAAAAAAAAAACATGGTTTGAATCCCCATCTTTGATGGTCAAACTCCGATTCTTGTTGCACCCAGCTCCTCTGGGATAAGTCTAGATCGAGGTCGTCAAGGTCCTGGCCAGCCGAGAAAAACTGGGTGATTTTGGATGAAAACCCGCTGGGATGTGATCATTCAAAAGGATGGTGTTGAAATCAAGAATTCCGATGTTACCCATGACAGATTTGTGGTTTTCCCTTTAAATCATGAGGGTTCCACAATGAAAAATAAGAGGGCCTACCTACTTACCTACCTACCTACTTACCTACTACTATACCTACTTAGCCTACTACCTACCACCCACCCACCAACCACCGACCTACGAACCCACCAACCCACCCACCCACTCTCCACTCCAACCCTCCCAGCATGGTTCAGGCATGCTCAGGCCATAACCTCTAGGTCTCTGGCAAGGTGACTGGATTTCCAACACAGCCCCAGGTTTTGTATGGAGTTGTCTTGTTGTTGCACCCGGTTGGGCATTCTTGAGCTACCGACCGACCCACCCGCCACGAGAAAAATTGCTGTTCTGAAAATTCAAAACTAGCACTTCGAATATTATCTATAATTTTGTTGATTTAATCGCCCACCATTCATTTGTCACCATTGTTGTTAATTTCGCTAGCTTCATTTAAATATCATTTCAAATGAAATTTGCATGTTGATCGTAGTTCATACCAGCAAAAAAGATGCAAGGCAAAAAGATACAGGAACATGTCAGAAATACATGTCACTTATCCAATCAAGTCAGAATACATGCCAGCTAAAATGTAAATGATGGTACTGGGCGGGTGGGTGGATGGGTGGGTCTTGGTGCAGGTGCTGCTGCTGCCGCTGCTGCTGCTGCTGCTGGTTCTGCTGGTGGGGGTGCCGGTGATGGTGATGGTGAAGGTGAAGGTGACGGTGAAGGTGATGGTGAAGGTGAAGGTGAAGGTGAGGGTGAGGGTGAGGGTGGGGTTCTCCAAGATTGGGTTCCGCTACCTGTTTCATGCCTCTTCAATTCTCACGTTCTTTTTGTTTGTAATTCCTGCACCTCGTTGCCAGCTCTTGGTTTGAGAGCTGCGGGAGCGTTTTTTCCTCCTCGCAAACCGTTAGGGTGTGCTTTTGGGTAAACCCCCATTTGGGTAAACCCCCATTTGTAGTTGGTTGTCTGTGTCATGCCTCTTCAATTCTTCTTCGGTCCCATTCTTTTGCTTGTAATTCCTGCACCTCGTTGCGCGCTCTTGGTTTGAAAGCTGTGGGAGCGTTTTTTCCCTCCTCGCAAACCGTTAGGGTGTGCTTTCGGGCAAACCCCCTTTGGGTGAAACCCCATTTGTAGTTGGTTGTTGCTGGCTCAACCAGCCTCGAAGATCAGGTGGGAACCTTGAAGCTCCGCGCAATCCAAAGGTCGTCCGTCGGGTCCAAACCTGGGATTGGCGCTGAAAGTTACCAAAAATCCAGAGAGAGAGAGAGAGAGATGTTGGAAAAGTAACGCTGCCAATTGGAAAGCAAACATATTCAAACACGTCAAGCTTGAAACCCGGACCAAGACATGAAAGAAACCCTTTTCGCAATGACGTCTGTGCAGCGTTTTTCAGGTCATTCACAGTGCCGCTCAGGGGAAGGGACACATCGGCTGATTGACCGCTTGGCAGAGAATCCTCTGGCCGGGTGGTTCGCAGATCCTGCCACACAGGTAGTGGTGGTGTTTGAAGGATTTGGGTACCCGTGTGCAGAGGGTTCTTTCCGGGCATTTGAACGTCTCGAAATCGAGAGGTGCAGTACCACAATTGGGGTTTTGTGAACGGAAAATTATGACAGATAAGTTATATGAAAGTATGGCAAGATGAAAGTATGGCAAATTCTCCCTCCTGGTTTTTGATCTGATACAACCTCAATTTTGGGATGTTGCTTGCAGCCAGCGACTGTGAGATTCGATCCGATGACTCACTCCAGGATGTCCACAGGGGCTCTGTTGGTGCTTCTGGCCACACAAAAGAGCCAGCAAGTATTTGAAGCCTTCAGACAAGCAGCATCTCTTTAAGCTGTGCTGGTAAAAGGTTTGCAAGACCGGATCTGTCCGTGTTTGGCCTGCGCTTCACTCCGCTGGCGCTTCAGCAGCTGGAGCAGCTGGAACAGCTGGAGCCGTTGGCATGTCCACACCTATCGCGGGCTCTGTGTCTTTCATCACTTCCTCGCTGATCTTGTCGCATGCCACCCCTGTGGACCGAGCGAGTGTTCCCCTTGAACAGCATATAGCGGATCCGGTCTTTGAAGCTCTCTGGCCCATACTGAGCACCTTGCTCTTCGTTTGATGAATGTGACCTGAGCCACCTGGTTTTTTATGCTGTCCACGTCGGACAATTCCATGAGTTTACTATTTCTGGGTGTACGTTTGTCAAAATCCAATCGAAGGCAACCTTTCTGCGAATCAGTCCTTGAGATCCTTGCCAATCGTTCTGGTCTCCTGCCAGGCCCGGCACGGGCTCCTAAATGACCCCTGATGGCAATGGAGAAACCCCAAAACAGCGAAAAATTAAGCAAAGATGAAGCAAAGTGGGAAAAAAAAACTAGCATTTTATCTGGCATATATTCTAACAGTCTATCTGGCATTCTATCTGCCATTCCATCTGCTATTCCATCTGGCATTTTATCTCGACATATATTCTGACATTTTATCTTGCAGATATTCTGGCATTCTATCTGGCATTCAGTCTGGCATCTATTTTCACATTCTACCTGACATATGTTCGGGTCCAGACGTGTTCCACTGCATCCGGAGCTTGCAAAGGGTTCGGGTCCAGGCGTGCTTCACGGCATCTGGAGCTCGCGATATGGTTCGGATCCATTGGTGCCCACAATCACGACGAGCTGGCAAAGGAGTAGACGAGGAGAAGGAGGAGAAGGAGGAGAAGGAGGAAGAGCAGTTGCACCTTTATTAAAATCTTGAGACCCTCACCTGGCAGGTGGGGAAAAACATGGAAACAATCGCTGAAAACCATGGAAACATCCATTAAACCCATGTCAAAATCGATGAACACCATGTAAGAATCAATTGGGAATCCATGGCGAAATTCTCAGCCATCTTAGGCTTTCAACCAGCGCCTAACCCTAGCAGCTGCCCCTGGCGTCGTCCCTTCCAAGAAGGTCACCTTCAGGTTCCTTTCCTTCCGAAGATCTTCCACCTGTGCAGAAATCGTGGGAGTGCAGGGGTGCCAATTCCGGACTTCTGACTGGGTGGTATGGATACATCATACCCGGGTTTGATTCGAAGGCGCCACATCCAACCTGCCTTGGCACGCAAGCCTCGAACCACCGCCTCCGCCTGTCTGTCGATGCCCAAAAGTTGGAAATCTGGAAAATAGGGAAGACATCATCGAAGTACCATCTTGTTGGGGGGTGCTAATGGTTGCGACGTGTCCGTTAGAATATCCAATCCTCAGATCTGAAACCCTTGGACTTTTTTTGTACCCTCCAGCAATTTCACCTGGTCCGGTGATTATCCCACGTTTTCTCATTCAAGTGGGTCTTTCCAGCCATGTTAGTCACTACCAATCCCCGCCTCTTCAGCTGCAGCCTGTCGCTTTCGAGCCCAGGACCTCGGGGTTTGGGCGCAAAATTGAGACGTCGCCATCTGCAGAAAAAACATAGGCAAAAATGTTGGATCTGTTTCACACATCCAGAACCCTTTTTTTCAAATTTCATGTGTCAGTCAGAATTTACTTCCCGGCCCCCTAAGATTATCCCAGCAAGAGAACCCAAACAGTGTTGCAAGGACACTAGGAACACGACGGAGAGATACCAGGTTAGATTATGCAAGTTCCCTTTGTGAATATCTCTGTACAAGATCGTGACCAAGGTCTCCTCTCCTTGACAGGTCCTCTGCAGAAGCTGCTGTGCAAGATCCCTTTGCAAGGCTATCTTTACAAGGTGTCTAAAAGAGATCTCCGCGTACGATCTCTGTAAGAGATCTCTAGGTAAGATCTCTGTCCAAGCTCTCGAGAAGAGATCTCTGAGTCTGCGCCCTTTACAAGGTCTGTGCACAAGATCTTTACAAGGGGTCTCTTGGCAAGATCTCTGTACAAGCTCTCTAAAAAGCATCTCCCAGCAAGATCTCTGCAAGAGATCCCTGAATAAGATCTCTGTTCACGCTATCTGTGCAAGCTCTCTATATGAGCTCTCCTGCCAAGATCTCTGAAAGAGACCTTTTGGCAAGATCTCAGTGCAAGATATCTAAAACTTGGCAAGATCTCTTTGTGAGATCTCCGTAGGGACCTCTTGGAAGATCTCTGTACAAGCTCCCTACAAGGGGTCCCTTCGCAAGATCTGTTTAAGAGATCACTGCACAAGCTCTCTATGAGAGCTCTCTTGACAAGATCATTGTAAGAGACCTCTTGGCAAGATCTCCGTACAAGATCTCTATAAGATGTCTCTGTACAAGATCTCTATAATAAGAGGTCTCCCTGGCAAGATCTCTTCACAAGCTCTCTATAAAAGACCTCCTTGTCAAGATCTCTGCACAGGATCTCCTTTCTTATCAAAATGAGCACTGCGCCGCAACCCAAACTGCCGAGAGGGTTGCGCGAGCAATCTCAAAATTCGCACCGCGTCGCAGCGAGAGCGATCTGACAGGCCCAAGGTGCCGAGAGCGTGCGCAAGCAATCGAAAAATGAGCACCCCGCCACAGTAAAACGACGCCTTCGAAAGAGACAAAACTTAGCCGGACACTTTGTGCGAGCCTGCGCAGTTGAAATGCCCGGACATCTCACAAGGGAACTTTTGTGCGAGAATTTACAGTGAAAAAGCCGGTGGCCACAGAGCATACCCTGATCTAACCCCGGCCCTTTAGCTACTACCGTAAGAACCCCTCAGTATGGACACACTGTTTGGGGAACAATTGTTCCCTTTCCCTTCAGCTCGGTTAACATCCAACTCTTCCAAGATCCGGTCAGACACGATGCAACTCTGTCTAAGATTCCAGCTTCAGAAGAAAGAGCGTGATATGACAGATATTCGAAACGCCTCTTACATCAGAAATGCCGATATCATACTGCCCCTCGAACATGGACCATGCAAACAAGAAGACCAAGCAAAGAATTCGCATTCCCACCGCCCCATCACCGGGCAGGAATGTTCCCAACGCGGCATCCAATGAATCTGCAAATTCACAGGCGTTAACCGAGTAGCACATCTGAAAGCTGCCCCGGCCACCCACCCCAATCACAATGTAGCATATAGGGCGTGTGCATGTGCGGAGGAAGGTTGCCAGCGTAGCATGCAGGCGTGTGGAATTTCAAAAGAACACTGCCATCCCCCCACCCCATCCTCAACATGGCATATTGGCGGTGGTTCAGGTGCAAAGGAAAGTTGCCAACGTAGTATGCAATGCAGGCGCAATTTCACCGGTCGCCCCACGCACCAAGAAGGTACAGCGAATGGCAAACGTGCAGAGGGACAAAAGGACCTATGAAGGGGGTGGGACAACTACACGTTCAGTTTCCAGTCCCTTGGCATAGGTATAAATATTATACGTGTGTGTGTGTATATATATATATATACGTATAATACATCTTCCCCAGCAACAAAACTCCCGTGTTTCTGATTTCTAACCATCCAATCCAACTACCCATCTTTCAGCCCAGCGGCTGGACTTCCGCCTCTTGCTTCAGGGAGGACACCAACTGCCGGTGCAAATCTTTGAGGCGATCGCTGGCCCGTAGCCCTGCCTGGACCGTGGAGCACGGGATGGGGCGGTTGACGGTGTTGTGAGCAAAATGAAGAAATATAGGGGGTGGAGATGATGGGAATATGGTGATTCGATTGTGGTATCAAATGCGTGTGGTTTGAAAATTGTCAATACTAAATCTGGTTCTGGAAATGATGTTTTGAGTCCTGACATGATTGTAACACTAATGTTGTTACGTGAGCCATTGATAATTGTGCTCAGGCATAGACAACTAGCAGGTGGCTGCAGCCATACCTTCACATCTGGTCCAGCTGGGCCAACAATCCTCAAATTTTCAAGCCACAAAAATGCCATGGAGTTTAGCATCATTGGTCCAGTGGGGTATCCCCATTTTGTGACAAACCCCACTTCAGAAATTTGTGTCCGAAGTCGCAAAAGTCACAACTTAGATGCCCTGCCCCAGAAGAAAAATCATCACTGTATTTTTCGCTCATGTGTGGTCAAAACAAATTATACATGGAACTGTATGATATACAAATCTATGACATGTATCTATCCTGATACATACAAATGTAGATATACATATGCATATGCATATACATATACATGTACCTATACATGTACATATACATGTACATATACATATACATATACATATAACACATATACAAATAACACATATACATATAACACATATACACATAATACATATACACATAATACATATACATATAATACATATACATAAAATACATATACATATATTACATATACATATAATACATATACATATAATACATATACATATAATACATATACATATGATACATATACATATGATACCAATACATATAATACATATACATAGAATACATATACACACATATGTTTTGTCATCATGTCCAGAATTGTCTGGGCAATATGCCCACCATGGTTCTGTCGGCGAGTGTCTTCATTTCCTTCTGTTTTTTCCTTCTTTTCCGGTTTCTGTGGCTAGGAACCTTTAAGGACTGAAGCAAAGGGTTCCTGACAAAAGAACTTCAAACCAGTTGAGAAAGTCTTTGCTTCCGTGGCTTCAGTTTTGGCTCATCTCTAAACGTTTTGGCCAGCCTTCCTCTTCAACACTGCGTAGTCCGCTACATTCTGTGAGTTTCAGCAGCACTGCCAACTGATGGTGAACACGGAAACAACCCTGAATATGTACATATGATTTAATGTAATATAATATAATATAACATAATATAATATAATTATATAATATAATACAAAATAATATTATACTACATTACATTATATAATCTTATATTATACTATATTATATTGTATCTTAAATTATAATTAGTAATTTTAGAAAATATATATGATATAGAATATAATAAGTATAGAATGCAAAAATAATTAAAAATAATGTAATATAATGAAACATAACTTAACATAACATAATATAACATAATATGATAGAATATAAAACCATAATGTACTTTAATATACTATAAATATGATATATATATATATATACTAAAATATATATATAATATATATATAATATGCTCTGCAAAAAGATTTGGGCAAACCTTGGTTGACAACAGCGCAGAAAAATATTGAAGTCACACACATATCTATATACATATGTCCATCACGTTGAAAATACACTATCTATGTATAACAAAAACTAGCCCTAGCCATTGAGGTTCCCCCCTTCCCCCTGCCAGTCTGCCCTTGCACCTGCAACGCGTGGTTTAGTTTCTTGCGCTCATAGAGCGCATCCTCATCGTCCTGCGTTTTGCGTGAAAAACGGGGATGCATGTGTATATATATATATGTATGTGCTTCAGAGGAATATATATATATATACATATATATTTACATATATACATGTATATATATATATATATACACAAACAAATATATATATACATATATATATATACATATATATATATACATGCACATATATATATACATAAACAAATATATATTTATATAAATACATATTTACATATATATACACAAACAAATATATATATATATATACACATATACACATTTAAACATATACATATTTACATATATACATATATACATATATACATATATACATATATACATATATAC
>Ga0126342_10005134_pt1 | contig 22703 bp, 18 predicted proteins | sample Cyp1metagenome_FD_92528 | JGI IMG/M metagenome (GOLD analysis project Ga0126342, IMG submission 92528) | Coral microbial communities from Lord Howe Island, Old Settlement Bay, Australia - Cyphastrea 1 metagenome | ecosystem: Host-associated > Invertebrates > Cnidaria > Coral ...
GGTTGGGTGGGGTGGGATAATAACGTTCATGTGACTTGCATACACACGTGATGCTACGCTGCTGCTACGTCAGTGGTTGGGGGTTGAGTGGGGTGGGGTGAGATAATAACATTCATGTAACTTGCGTACATAGTAAGGGCATCTTTTGCATCAAGAAGAGAAAAAATGGGGTACCTTGCTTGTGCACACCGGTGGTATCGATGGAATGTGGAAAATCTTCAAAGGTGCAACCCCCCTGCCTTCCGTATGTATACACCCCCCCATGTTCATACATTTCCATCAAATGTATGAAAGGTAGGGGGGGCAGGTGGTCAAGCCCGGCGACGGAAAGAGGTGTCAAGAAGGTTTATACATTATTGTTTTTGATCCAATGAGACATGGGGGGGACCTGCCTTGCACCAGCACAAAGCAATATTTGGGAAGCCCCAAGTATTCCTCTGGGGGGTGAGCTGCTACTATGAACTATCAATTCATTGCAAGTTAAAAATCTTAAAATGTATGAAGCATAGGGGACACGGACCATGTTCATGTACTGCAGTACTCTGGATGAGATGAAACAATATCAAATATGTATAAGATTTAGGGGGGACTAGGTGGTTTCTGCAAAACACTGGAAATGTATGAAAGTAAGGGGGACTATGTTGTTTCAACTTCAAAAACTGGCGATGCCCATCGGTTGATTTCCACCCCCTCTCCATCTCAATTCCCCCCCCCTCCAAATTTGGGAATTATGAATGTATTAACCCATGGGGGTGAGGCAAACTTAGATTTCAGGGGAAGGGAGGGGCCTCAAAAGCGTCATGCTATTTCGTAAGATTCCCCAGGAAAACTCCATGAGCATCAAAGATCCATGGCCTTGCAAAATCAATGTATGAAACCCTCTCCCCACCTTTTTCTAAACAAGCTTTTGAAGCCAAATACTGAAAATGTATGAAGAGCACCCCCAACCTCTGTAGGTAATCTCTTAATTTTACCCAAAAAAGTTAATACAATAAATACCCGTGTCAGAGGGAGGGGGTGGAAATGTATGAAAAATTCCCTGCCTCCCCCCCCTTCTCCATACATTTTAAGGGGTGGGGGGTAAGGTGCAGTATCAAGTTCTCGGAGCACACGTAAAGGTGGTGCTGTGAACCCTAAGTTGCTTCAAGGAATTAGAATTTGGCAACGGCGATGGCACCATGGAAATTGCACAGACTTCCTCACTCTCACCGGCCACGCTCTAAGCAAACACTTGGAGAAGTGAGACGTCCAGAGCAGAAGTAAAAATCGAACACCCTGCCAGAAGCACAAAACCCTGTAAATACGACGTCATTCCTTCAAAGTCACTTAATTTTGCCTGGCAAAATTTAAGGTAATGTTGATCTAAAAATGTGTACGGCGCCACAGCGCCAGAAGAGTGTTTTTTCAAAAAAGTGCTTAACCGCTAGCGCGGTTTCCCACCCGCCGGGATGTTTATGTTGATGAACAATAGACCAATACGGAACCTAAAATTGTCAAATATCAACTTCTCGAGCCCATTCTTGCTGTTGAAGGGGTTAAATCTAGGCTGTGATACCAAAGTAGGTCACCTACATGTGAACGTTTATGAGGACCTTTTTCCCCACCTGCCAGGGATTTCGGGTCTCTAGCTTTGGTCCCTTTTTGGATTGGTGGCTTCCTCGCGGGTGTTCTTTTCGAGGATGAGAATCAAGGCGCGGCTCTACTCAATCCGAATAGGTTAAGTCGTATCTAATCAAAACCCATCCAAACTTTCCTAAGCTCGTCTATCTGTCTATCTACAGTATCCCCATCTATCTGCCCATCCATCTATTCTCTACCAATTCTCTACCAATACTTTTTGCTACCCAATTATTATCTGATCACAACCAAAAATGGGTTGGTCAAATGTCCCACAATTGAACATAACTATGTTGAGGTCTTATCTGAACCATCCGTTTTGGTGTTCAAAAACCTACAGGTTGAGACATTTGGGTTCGTCCGAAAATGAGGTCCCCCTAAAATGTGTAAATCCACTCATTATGATGATCACATTTACGACGATTTGATGCTTCCTTTGGGGTCTACCGCTTCAGACACATGCATCTCATGTTGCTGGATATGTAGATTATAATTATTATGTATATTATATATATACATACCAATACTGAATCATGCATTAAACCATGAAATATCTCGAGAAAATGGTTGGTTTCATATCCCAAGTGGGGGGTTTCCATCAATGGAGGTACCCAAAAAAGGATGCTAACGAAGGTACTCCCCTGACTTAGGAAATCTCCATATTCTTGGTTGTTTTTCCTAAACCCCATGATATTCCCATGAAATCCCAATGTTCAATAGTTAATTAACCATGTTCATGATATTTCCCACATCATGATCTTCATGGACGGAATGAGAATCCATGCTAGTCTTCAATAAGTAAGGATGTTAATATATATATATATATACATACCCAATATTAAAAGTGGGGGTTACCCATAGGATCCATGGTGCTGGTATATATGCTAACATTTGGGGTATATTGATGGTAAATGTTAGCATATGTACCATACATGGATCCTATGGGTTATACTACCCAATATTATGAGAATCCATGATCCGGATAGAAAATGAGCACAGGCGTCCCGTACGTAGGCCTTTCCGGAGGCGCAGGTCTCCTGTTTGCCCCGATTTTTTGTGGAGCGAGCCTCCAATTGACCAAGGGATTGTTAGTCTATGGATATATAAACAAATATAAATTGGATATAATGTAGTAAAACTATATGTCTATATAATATTATATATATATATTGATATTTCATGTCAATTGATGTCAGTTGGAGAATTGGAGTGGTGCAGAAAATACGAAGCAAATATGTACTTGAACCTGTGGTTTTCGATGCAATTGGTAAGTGTTTCCATCACGGATAAACACAATTCATCACAATTCCTGTTGGAAGCAGGTAGAATAGCCCTAACATGTGACAAAACAAAGAACAGTCTGTTGCTGGCCAAGCCTGTTCTTGCGGTTACTCATTTGGCAGCTGTCACGTGCTGGCCACTAATGGCCTCTGTTTCACCCATGCCTGAAAGGGATACCATGAATTTCCAATGGGATATAAAGGGATTCTTCATACCTTGCCAGATAAACACCTTCATTCAACCCATGAATCCTCAATCATGTTCCTCCTTTTTTGGCGCCGCTGCGCCGGTCTGTCAGCCCTTGGGCGAAAAAGAGCTGACGGCTCTGCGAGATGGGTGTAATGGAGTCCACTCACAAGCCAGCTATAGTCCAATGGTCTCAGGGAAACTTTGCCTACGGCTTTCCAATGTTCCGTTCTGGGACTATTCTTGAAGTAAAAGGGAAGACTGTTTCAAAGGTAAGGTTGTCACACCACTCAGTATCATGTTAGCACGTTCCCAGACTTAGTTTGTTGTAAAAAAAAACAAGAACATGCTGGGAAAAACAAAACAAGACGTGGATAATGTATGATATATGATATATGAATATCATTATATGAATATATATATAATTATATATTATATATTATATTTAATATATTGTCATATATTATATTCAGTATTTTGGCGAGACAATGGCCAAGGGGGCACCACCAAAATTCCGTGAACACGGCGGCTGTACAAGGCTTCAGCTTGCGCCGCGCAAGCGGGTCGACTTGACTTGTAGCAAGACATCGGGAGACTGCGAGCCGAGTAATTAACTGTAAAGGAGCACCCAAGATCCAGTAACCTTTGATTTTATTTTTGTTGATTTACCCATTAAAACATATTAAAACATTATATTGAAATCATTTTCAATAGCCAATTTGCTACTATAAATGTTTTTTCCATGTTTTTTCAATGGGCTATTGAAAATGATCATTTATAGTTGATTTACCATTGAAACATGGTGATGTTCCATAGTTATGTTAGTTTACCAGAGGGTATATTTAGTCAATCAACTTTGGGAAATGTGAAATCCAAGAAGTTGAATATCATTGAATATCATTGAATATCCACGAAATTCAAATGTTGACTCAAATAAAAACCACAATTTGTCAAATTGCCCTGGCTGCTATCACAATCATTTCGCTGTTTTGTGCCACTGAAGATCACCACCATCGCTTGCGGTGATTTCGTAGCTACACTGCTCCGCAATGTGCACTGACCAGAGCCCCGATGCACTGGGAACTCCGAAAGAAGCCGTTAAATGTCATGGGATTTTGAATGGGTTGCGCCTTGATTTTTCTCGGAACTGGCTGATCTTAACGGTGATTTCATCCCGCGGTTCACACATGGAGGGTCGATGGGATCGAGATCAAGTTGATGGCATATCGATCAAACAGAATCAAACTCATTTCAAGCAGCTAACACTTCTGGACTCAAAAAATCTTGGAGCCAAAAAGTTCAACTTATAATTTTTCTTGGGATGTCGTTCACCTCCACATCGAAACTGACAGTGGTTTCCGTGTGGTTTCGGTACTGCTTACTTTCTGCGCAACCCTTGTGAAACCGTGCCACGGCATCTCATACCGTGACGTTCTGCTTTTCCTTGTAGTCAGCGATGGCGGCCTTCAAAAGGAGAGGTGAATCATCAATTGATTCAGCCAATAGTCGTACTAGAGAAAACAACATAAAATAATATTTTATCATGTTTTCATATATTGTGTTCCATGGTGTTCCTCATGTTTTGATGGCATTTTTGCGCAACCCCACATGTTTTTTTACAATGTGCCGCTAAATCCATATGTTCCCATAGTCCAAAAATGTGTGCCCTATTTCTTCCCTCAATTTTCCCATGATTTTCCCCATGATTTTCCATATGCCGCCATTTCCACCTCCACCATATTGCCGCACCTGAATGGCTTCCTCCGCCAGCACCGAGCAATGGATCTTCACGGGCGGGAGCTTCAAATGCGCCGAGATGTCGGTGTTCTTGATCCTCGACTGAACACAATGGAGCCTTGTTTAATGGGAAAAACCATAGAAAAAACATAGGGAAAGATGGGAAATACCTGGAAACACATAAAAAAAATCATAAAAAAACGAAAAAACATATAAAAATTGGACGTCTTGGATTTTCAGGAGGACCTTTATGTGATTTGGTGACATTTATGGGACATCCACAAAAGGACGGAGGTTTTACTGGCAAATTTTCCAGGAATGGATGGAGTTGATGACACATTCGAGGGTAATGGAAGATGATGCGACAAGATATTGGGATTTAGTGTTGAACATGTTTTTTTTTTTCTGGGGGGTGGCATTTATGGGATGTTATGGGACTTGTATTGGATTTTTGGGGGAACATTTGTGGGATTTGATGACACATTTATGGACATTTCTGGGACACGTGGGATCCCTGACTGTCAGGGTTTATGACCCCATTTAAGGCCATTTTGTCGCATAGCTGCAACCGTGACTTTAGATGACTTTGATTGGTATCCTCAAGCCTCATGCGGATTCAAACAAAGAATGATATGGATAAATGGTTAATCATATCCCATAGGATCCATGTATGGTATATATGCTAACATTGGGGGTATATTGATGGTAAATGTTACCATATATAGCATACATGGATTTTATGGGTATATCATGGTTAATCATGATTAATCGTCGTCAATTTTTGGGTTACTGATGGTTACTGACAACGGGATAGATTTGGATGAACACTTATTGTTCTTAACTATTGATGACTGGAATCTAATCCTGGGCTAAAATGGCAAGTATTTCCGAAAACCACTGGATCTACAATGATCTACAAGTGCGCTGATGACTGGAATTATGTTCAAGTATTTTTCACCCATAGAATTCTCCATATAATTCTCCAATTGATCGTCAAGTCTCGCATTCAACAAGCCCAACAAATGGCTTGTTAAGGCTGCCTTTTTTGATCTCACCGATTCGCCTTGTTAAACCAAGAAGTTCTGCCACGGAACTGATCAATGGCTTGATGTGTTGGGATATGATATGGGATATGGGGAAGCTTGGTTGAAATTTGCTTGAGAATAAAAACCAACGGTTCAACCACATAAGAAGATATGGCCGCCCGACGTGTCCCATGGCTTGGCCGCTTCCAATTTTGGGCCAAAAACAGGAATCCTAGAGCAATAATTTGGATGAGGAGGCACAAAACTTAAGAGGCGAAGCAATCTTGAACTTGCGGTCTACCCGGTCTACCCGGTCTACCCGGTCTACACGGTCTACCCAGTCTACCCGGTCTACCCCATGTTTTGCGCAAACCCATCATATTCTCTTGGTGAGCTATATCCCATCCAATAAAACATCACCATAAATGCTTGGTTTTATTTATACACCCATAACATTGCTGATATATTACGGTAAAAAAAACATATCATAATAACGGACAGAGAATTGAGAAATCCGAATGGATTTCAATTCTTTGATTGGATTCCAGTAAAATCCATTATAATCACATTGTAGGTGACCTATTCCAAACAGGTTATGGGTATACTAAACCATATCATTACCTATGCATGGATTGATAACAGCCCTCAAACAATATCATTAAGGATCATCACATATCAGTCTTGTTTGGCATGATGATTCATATCATAGTTTAAATTAATTCCTTTTAATATTTAATATCATGAAATTCCAATAGGTTAGCACACTATAGCTATATAATGATATAAGCACAAAATACCATGATTGGCACCATTAATCATTATAATAATTGGTGATATCATTATATAGTCATTAGATACTTAAATATATAAATAGTGATATACTTTGTTGGTGATATCAAGTGATATCATTAGTCAATACATAACATCATCTGGCTGGTGGTTTCAACCCCTCTGAAAAAAAAAATATATATTCGTCAGTTGGGATGATTATTCCATATATTATGGAAAAATAAAAACTGTTCCAAACCACCAACCAGATAACATCATTAAAATCAACATTCTAATACCGGGTAAATCCCAATAGATTTGGCACCTCCCATCGCCACGACCCCACATCTCTGAGACATGGACTTGCTCGCCTGGATAGGGAGTAATAGTCGCCCAACAGATGCCATTGGAAAGTATATTGAAGAGAAGAACATCAACTTTAGATATGGGGTATCCACTTGGGTTGAAAAAAGGCGGACTGAACTAGAAATATAAGGAATGCTAGCGCATCCCTAAGCATCTGCAACTGGAAACTCCCAGGAATACAGCCATAGCATGAAAAAGGACGAACCAAAAAACACACCAACCAATTTTCAAACTTGCAAAACATGTATGTTTGCAGTTTGACTTATGAACATTACTCTATCTGTCACGTCATTTTCTCGTGTATGCCAGTTTATGCCATTGTATGCCTAATATGTTTGTCTTTTCATCAACCGATCTGCTGTTCTTCTAGCAATGTGCGCCCACTATCCCCAAAGGGCAGTTGTTGATGTTGTTTGTGGCAGCCGTTCCCACATTACCATAATATTGCCATGAATCATCCATGAATCATGGTAATTAATCATCCAGTGGTAAGTAATCATCTATCATCTACCATATATGAAGATTATCTTCCATATTTTCATATCATCCAGTGGTAATGAATCCAGTGGCAATTCATATTAATCATATTAACATCATGAAGATAATCATACATTACATATTCTTAATGCATTCGCGATCCATGGATGAAGATGTAGCTTGGCCAAGCGCCAAAGATTTCTCAAGCCGCGGCGCCTCATCTACCTTCTGCCCGATGATCATTTCTGTGGCCTCAAGTGGTGTGGAAGCCATGGAACTTTCCAACAACAGGATGATTTGACCGTAAAAGAAGCATCAAAGAGTGGGAAACATATGGGAAAATGATGATTAACTAATAACTAATAACTAAACTGGTTGGTGGTTTTAACCATCTTGAAAAATATGACTTCGTCAATTGGAAGGATGACAAGCCATATATTGTTTTTCAAAATAATCAAACATGTTCCAAACCACCAAGCAGTTTCCATGATGTTTTTCAATGATACCAAGATGTACTAAGTCTGGTTCTGGGAATTGACCCCTCTGGTCATTGATCCGGGCTGCCCAGCGTAAGAGGAACTGGCAATGGCCGAGCCACAACCGAAGGTCTTGAACTTCGCATCCTGATCCCCCGTTTAGCCCGGCCATGGCATGAAAAAAAGGGATGTTCCTGGCGAGTCACTTTGGATTATATATCTAGATTATCTAGATTATCTATCTATATAGTTAATATAATAATATATACATATTTTAATTATTGTGTTTTTTCCATATATGTTGCCCATGATCTCTGACTTTTGGGGGACACTTCATGCAACGAAACGATTCTTCTCGTGACCTATTGAGGTTTCCAAACTCCAGTGACTTTTTCCTATAGCGTTGATGATTCTAGATGAAATATGATGAAATAAACGAATCCCTGTTTTGATTGATTTAGGTGCTCCTACTACTTCCAAGTATTTCACACCCAACGCCATCTGCTCCGCTTGGATGATTTTTGGAGGCCCCACTGCGTTGCGCCATCTTTTAGTTACACCACAGCAAATTCAATAGGAACCAACCTATGTGAAATAGGTTTGGTGTAGCTGTGAATACCTCAATAGTTAACTTACCCGACTAGTTTACATAGTATATATATATTATATGTGAAATAGTGAAATAGTGAAATAGTGATACATCAAAAACATCAATCCGTGATTGAAAAAATGCATAGGTGATTTTTCACTGCATGGGATCTACGACATTGAACTGCAACTCCAACGGTCATGAGAAATATCTTACAGAAATGCCCCTCCGGAAGGACATGTCCGACCTGTTTTTTTTATGAGGTCACGAAAGAGGTTCCAGTTCGACCATATAATACCATGAAAAACCCTGACAAATGATGCTGAATTTATCTACATGACTTGGTGATTTCAAGGGATATATGTTGGTAAACCTACGGCACATAGAACTGGGGGTGCTGTCAAACTCTTTCAAGGCTCAGCGACGAGTCTTGAGGGAAACCTATGGAAACCGACAAATAACAAACCTACCATTCAGGGATGGTCTATACCACCCATTTATGGCAGTATTGGGGATAGTTTATTGAGTCTACCACATGATTGTTTCTTTTATAATGACATATTTGTTATTGCAGTACTCTTACCCAGTTCTGCCCATTGGCGTGTTTTAGCATTTGAGTAAACAACTAGTTACAACTGGTTCTAAATTGAAGTAATTGGATGGTAACTGGCTAAGCCCATGATAACCCCATATAAATCATCAATCATCAAACCCCATAAGCCCATGACCATCAACAGCTTCCAGTGTCACCGGCCTCAATCACTCCATCTTTCGAAACCTTGACCTGTCGACGCGGGTTTCGACAGACTCCACGGATGGTTATGACTAACAGTTCGCCATGGTATAGATGGCCCATAGAAATAGATGGTTTACCTATTAAAAACGGCGATTTTCCATGGTTATGTTAAATAACCAGATGGTAAAAGAAGGGATTTTGAGAATCGAAAAATGACTGAACTCAAATGAGTAGCATCGTTGAGTAAATATGAATGGTGATCAAATGGGAATATGAGTAGGGGTAATAATCAACAATGACAACATTCAACACCCCTAGATATAGACCCTACTGGACTTTGAGGATTATAAAACTATATATCTTCATGTTATATATATATCATAATATCATACATTATCATACATTATCATACATTATCATACATTATCATACATTATCATACATTATCATACATTATCCACGTCTTGTTTTTTACATATCATATATTCATTTTTCATGATACCCATACATTATCCATAACATCCAAAATCTCTATATATCCAGATATAATATCCACGTATAAATTCATATATTATATATCCATACTGTACATACATATCCATCCTATCCAAACGATAGATCATACCATATATCATACCAAATATCAAACATATCTTTACTATACATATATATATATGATACAACCATCCTACCCTTCCCCTTCTCCGCACCTGGAGCTTGATCACGTCGCCGCACGAGGCCTTGCCCACCAAAGCGGAGCCCACGTTGCTGTCCTGCCACAATACCCGGTGGGCTGCGTGGGTCATGCACTGTATTTTCAGGGCCCCATGTAGAAAGGCAAAAAAAACAAACTATTATATACATATGATGTGACATATCATATTACATATATAATATTATGTTATATATAATATTAGATAAAATATTATATAGAATATTATATAATTTATTATATAAACATGTTATATATAATATTCTGGATAATATTACATATAATTAAATACATCTAAAAACTTGTTTTTTTCAAATCATTGTATATAAAATCATATATATATATATATATATCTAGTAATATATATATAGAGAGAGAGAGTTATTCCTTGTTATTCACATTAAGCTGAATTGTCTTGTTTTTGGAAACAACAGATTCTATCCACTTCAGGATGATTATATATTTATATACTATGAGTATATGATATATATATATATGTCGTGTTGATTTTGATTATGATGATGATTGATATATGTTGTGATGATGATGATGATGGTGATGGTGATAGTGATGGTGATGATGACGACGATCTACTTCCGATCATTCTCAAGTCCCAGTTCTGATCATTTCATCAGTTCTTACCAGTAAGAAAATAATAACAACCAATAGCAACAATCATTAGTATGATAGGAATAGTTCCTGATCATCATCATACTAATGGACAATTGCCCATATAAAGTTGATTTTCCAAAGTATAAACCTCCATTGATGTGGATGTGCGATTCCCATGTAAGATCATGCTAGATATTACTAGATATGGAGGTTTCCAATCCATGGGGGATACCCCCCAGTTCTCATCCATTTATAGATGGGATTTTCCATATCTCTAAATAAACCATAGATTTTATAGGATGTTCATAGGATTTTCATGAATAAACCACAAAAAAAAGGGGATCCCAGCAAAATGGTGGTGCCCTTCGGTCCTCCTTGTCCAGGCTTCCAACGTTTCGAGGATTGTTGAAGTGATCGTGGACCACTTCATGGTAGCCTGGTGACCGGTCTTTTTTCGCTTGGTGCAAGCCATTGCTGCCATGGCGCAAGATGTAGGGAAATCACGAAAATCACTATGAAAATTGAATATGTTCAGTATGATACTTTTGGGGAAAAAACATATCACACAATAATCACATCTAATCATATCTAATCGCATCTAATCACGATTATCAGGGAAAAATATGTGTGAATAATGACTTTCAGTTGGGATCGATGTAAAATACAATAATGATCCATATTATTAACACATTTGAACCGGGAAGAATACCGCTATCCCATGGTTGGTTAGTAGCTAGTATGATTCCCTGCATTAACCAATCAAAGGTTGTTTTCATGGCTCATTGGCATACATGGGCTATACTGGAGAAATTGATGGAGTTGACCCAAGCTTGGTCATGCTCGTGTCAGCGAACGCTGTAGCCGCGCCGGTAGCCACTTGGAAAACCTACCTCCGGTGTCATCACGACAGGCCATGAAATCCCCATCCTAGCCATGGATGTTTCATTTTTTTCGGGAAAATCAACACATCATGGAAAACTTCCAGTTGTGGAGCTGATTACCAGAGCGTATGGCCTTATGGCAAATATTCGAACTGGATATCGCTGGGCCGAAAAGCCCAAAGCTCCATGGAACGCCGTTTATAGCCTGTCACCAACATTGTAACGATGTGGAGATGGTTTCCTTAGGACGATACTCGAAATTACTAGAAATCGTGCATTTTCTCTGTGGAATCCATTGGAATCTATGGAAATCGTGGATTTTCATGGATTTTCATGGATTTTCCACATCCATGGGGCAGTTCACTGCGGGGTAACCCATCACTTTCTTGGCAACCACTGCCTCGACGGAGCACCAGTGCCGCACGCCCGGGCATCTGCCCCTGTGCACGACGCATCCTGGCGAGTTCATTTGCGATTTCATGGGAATAGGTGATATGAGCATGAAAAATGTTGGCTTAACGGGATGTGAGTGGGATACAATGGGATATATATATATATATGCACAGTATATAAATATGTGTGTACCTATATATGTACACACATATGTATGTAGCCAACATTAGCCAACCATATCCAATGTGGGTTTGTTCGTTAATGTGATATACCCGAGTGGCCATCAAAGAATGGGCAAGATGATGAACAACTATGAGATGGGGATGTCACCAGTGGGGAACAGTTATGCGCATGATGACCATCGACCATGGACGTTAACGGCAGGTCTAGTATCTTGGTTACCCTGCAAACATATGAAGTAGATGAAGTTGATGGAAAATGGGCGTCAATCATTAGACTGAAAGTGAAATAAAATGAAATAAACATCCCAGAATCGTCAAATCCTTCTATCATGACTCATACAAATGCACACGTTCTTGGACTATTTTACTAAACCTGAATCTTAATATGTGTCAAACATTAAAATAATTTCCAAACAAAACTATAAGAGTTATACCCCACCCTCTCCACAAGTGGTACCCGTTGGTTGGTGTCCCTTATCACAACACGGCATCTTGCTGGAAAAACAAAACAGGCCCAGTTCGCAACAAAGACATGGCCATGGCTCCCGAAGCAACGACGCGCTAAAAACCGCGCGATGGGAAAATAACTGTAGCTGAGCCATATATTGCCAGCAGGTGTTCCCACAAATCTGCCAGCGAAAACAACCATGGAACATCCAATTTTTGAATTTTTTACCTTGAACATCCTTGAACCCCAAACCACTAGAAATATTCTGCTAGTGAGGAGTCTCTTTTAAGGATGGATTCTTGGGGAAAGCGCCAGTTATATCCATTTATCTGGGTAAATTATCATAATTCACTAACCTGAATTAATAAAGGCCATTCATCTTCCCTTTCCCTGAATAGTTCGGCCATTTTGGGATGATTCCCCAAATGCTAACCATGTTTCCAGGGTTCGGTCGCAATGAGGTCGTTATAATTTACCCAAATTTATTGTTGGTTGTTTGGGGCAGGACGGCAATAGCTTGCATCGCCCGTGAACGGACTTGGTTCCATGTTGGATTTCACAATTGCATGTATTGTATATATATTATATGTGTGTGTATTAGCAGTCTGGTAGGCCTCTTTGTCTGTTGTGGGGACTCAAAGCCTTGGAACTATTTGCAAAGTCTATTCAACTAATCATTAAAATTTGAGTCGATTTTCATGAATACCAGTCAATTTCCGGAAGGGGTTTTGCATTTTTCGCATGGTATATTTCCTGATCTTTACCACCTTGATTCAACCCACTTGTTTTGACATTTTGCATGCAGCATACCTATACATATAGTAAGTTGTGCCAAGCATATATGTTTAAAACACAAATCGAAAGTTTAGGGCACAATTACTCTATATATATATATACATATAAATATATATATATATAGTGGTAGTTCTAGTCTATATGTTTTATGGTTCAACACGGTTTGAAACAGTTCCAGAATATTTTCAGAAACACGATTCAAATTTGCATTGCCGGTACTTTGCTTATTTCTGAGTCTTTTGACAAATTTCGATATATTATAGTTCAGAACGGTTCCGAACCTCAAAAGCCCCGAACTATTTGGAACTATTCCATTTCTTTGCGTCAATATAGTTCAGAACGGTTCTGAACGGTTCCGAACTAGTCATCAAAAGCAGCGTCAATATAGTTCAGAACGGTCCCGAACGGTTCCGGACTATATCTGCAAACAACCCACCAATGGGCGTTAAATGACCTATTTGAATTGCATTCTGCCAGCATCGGAAATTGCACGTCGATATGTGCGGAGCAGCTAATACATATAGAATGCAGCATGCGCGATTTGTCAAGGCAAGAACAGGGTTTGATTAAGGTCTCACAGCGACGCTGGTACTCTGTGTCATGTAAAAACGATGATTGCAGAGTGCCTAAGTCAAATGATTAAATCACGGCCCAGGTAGTTGCGCATTGGTTCAATAAGATGTTCCGGTCATTGTGATGCAGCGAAGCTCAAGTTTGCAAACCCCGACCAAGCCAACAAAGTACACATTTTGAATTTGGGAAGCACAGCTGGCAATATTATAAATACATCGAGCCAGGTCATAAGTCCGGGCAAGTTTAGAAAAAGCCTGGACTAGCGTGTAGCCCATTTTCTAAATAGTTCCGGCCAATTTTTAAATAGTTCCGGCTGGTTTATAAGTGGTTCCGGCCAATTTATATAGTTCCAACCAATTTACAAATAGTTCCGGCCAATTTGTACATAGTTCTGGCTGGTTTATAAATAGTTCCGGCCAGTTTATAAATAGTTCCGGCCAGTTTCTAAATAGTTCCGGCTGGTTTATAAATAGTTCCAGACAATAACCCTTACAGGGAGAGCCCAACCTATTCCGCGAGCAACAACGCGCGGCGGCTCCCGTAAGCCCTAAACAATCTGTTACCTGACAGAGCAGTCAATAGCAGTCACCTGAAAATCGCGATTCCAAGTGCGCTGGTTTGATGGAATGGGGTTGGCTCAGGGCGTTGGCTTCTGGGCCGTATTTGAGGGATTGGCTTCTGCGGTTGCTAGGGGCAGTGGCATCGTGCAGCCCTGAGCTCACCTAATATTCAGATACCTTGTTCAAACCCACCTGAAACCCAAACATGTTTCGTAAGGAGCACTGTGTTTGCGATCTTTTTTGAATCCACTCATTTAATCTCATTTATAAAACGCTAAAGCCAGTGGCTTGTACTGCCTCGGTATACTGTCGAGGGTAACCCCAGTGCATGAACAGATCTAAACCTTAAAGCTGGTAGGTTTTCACTTTCAAATGGAAAACAAACAAGTGAATGACGACCCTCTTCTTCTGCCAGATTGGATGTATGAATGCATTATTGTTGCATCTATGGATTTATGGGTCTAGGGCTGATAAAATTGTGCTGATGAATATCTGGTGTGGCTCTACTAGTGTGCAATTTGATCTTCACGTTTGAAGCTGGGACTGACCCCCATTGATGTTTCAATAATTTCCATAAACACGCTACAAATAGTTCCGGCTCTATTATAAATAGTTCCAGGGCTAAAAGCGACCAAAAAAGAAGTTAGTGGATAAACAGGCCAACCGGGCTGCTAATATATATATACAAATATTGATTTATTTGTTTAAGCTAGCATCTATTTTCACACACAGCCAATTTGCGGATCAAGGTTGGCAGAGGCACTCAAGAGTACCAACCTGCCCACCCTTTTTGGCATTTGGCGCAGCTATTTGTTGAGTGAAGACCAAAAGTTACCATACATCGATGCCGACCGACTGTTACCTTCAGGAAGGTTCATCTTTTTTTTTGGGCCGCGACATCAGATCCACAGCAGTTTTTCGTGTGAGCCAAAAGCCACCATACTCCCCTGACATAATCTCCTTCTTCCTTCGCTCGAAGGCCTGCGCATGAAACTTCAACCGCGCAAGGGATACCCCTCAAGTTTGATGTTTTATCGCATCATGTTATATCATGTTATATCAATGTCGCTCTCAATCGTAAATCATGGCAGCCAGCACCCCATGTTCGCAGTGATCATCCCAGAGATCGCGCCTTGATAATCTTCCGATTCTCCTCATCTGCAGCCTGGCATTGAACCGGCCGAAGGCAATGGTGATTTGTATTGATTTGTACCCTTGGGTGTCATCAAACGTGGCAAGCGTAGATCCCCCCAAAAAAGAAGGCTTTCATACACAATTCATATCCCATGACGGATCCATGGTGCTGGTATATATGCTAACATGTGGGGTGATATTGATGGGATCCATGTTAGCATATATACCAGCACCATGGATCCTATAGTGGCTATATTTCAATGGTCTCCACATTGGAACCCTTTCTGTGGCTGGGGATTTCGGCACCCAGAAACCGAACTCCTGGTGGCCAAATTCCCTGCCTCCGTCAGGCCAGCGGCCAGATCTGGGATGTCGTCTTCCATCCTCAGCGCGGTGCAATACGTGTGATCCATAGCCGTGTCCCCACCGTAGCCTGAAGCATTTTTGTGAAAAATCCATGTCTTGGGTTTACATAAAAATTAAGGTCCATTTGGATTTTTTTTGTTGGTCCATTTATGTCCATGTTGCGATGAAAAAAAACAAAACACCACCAGCTGAAGCATTGAACCATGATCGCTTCCCATGATTCTGGGGATCCAAGAGATCAAATCCATCACTTCGTTGGATGCTGATTATATAATTAGTGTGCCCCAAAACAACAGTTTAGGTATATGCTCTATTATTCAATTTTTTCTTGGCACAGGGTCTGTGGAACTCAGGATGATCAACAATGTGTAAGGATTTCGATTGATGCCGCTTTACTTTCAATTGATTTTCCTTTCAGTTCTAACAAACAATCAGGATTAGTAAGGATTTCAATTCATTTGAATTTATGTTCAATTGGTTACCTATTTATAACTTAATGAAATCTAAGTACAAGTAAGGATTTCAATTCATGTCCATCTACGTTCAATTCATGCTCCTTTAGAATCTAAGAGAAATCTATAAGTAAGGGCTTCAATTTAAATCAATCTACTTTCAATTGATTTTCCTTTTAAACCTTAAATAAATCAAAGGATAAGTAAGGAGTCAATTCATGTCAATCTACTTTCATTTTGTTTCCCTTTTAACCCAAAAGGAAATCTAAGGATAAGCAAGGATTTCAATTTATTTCAATCTACTTTCAATTGCTTTTCCTTTTACACCAGAAAGAAATCTAAGTAAGGACTTCGCAAGTAACAGCTTTACCCAAAGGTAGCTGGATTAAAAAAGTCTTTGATGTGTTTTTTCCCCAGAATTTCCTTAGCACCATAGACTATCATATGCAAACAATTATATTATTGAGGATCCGAGTCACTCATGGAGTACTCCCTTGAAAAATAGGTTTGGTACTGTTTTTTTTTTTTAATAAGGGTTTAATAAGATATAAGGAATTTAATCATTTGGGAAAATCGTCATTTTGAAGATTCAAGATGATTGGGGTGAGCAAGATACAGCAGCTATAATAAGAGAAAGGGTGGACAAACGGTTTTGAATTTTAAGGACACAAATACCCCAAGAAGGAGCTGGACCTACAAGAACGATATGTTTTTGGACCTGACTTGTTCCTCCTGAAAAAAATGGGTCTGATAATTTGTTTTAGACAATACTGTAGGGTTCCACCCAAACCATTTCAGGAGACTGAATTATTTCGGAAGGAAACAAAAATCACAATAGTCGCACTAATCGCACTAATCGACATCCAACATTATCTGACAAGCAATGCCCCTGATGGAACTGGCGCCTAACGAGACCCGTGGTTCTTGCCACCAATCCGGAAGTTCCGACTCGTCAACCCAGTGGGGGTGACCTATTGATGGATTTGACCAGAAAAAAATACCACCAGACCATTGCAACCACCAGACTGATCATCCCTGATCAGCATCAGCACCTTTTCCTGGCCGCCAAACTCAGTTTCCCAACTGCATGAAGTCCCTCATGATCCTTTGCACAGCAGCTACCGTTGCAAGTCGGGTGATGATCGTCTGTGACAAATGGGTAGCATGCAGCATGGCTATGAGGTGACCACAAAAGTCTGGGGTCCTTCTATAAAAGCTTGATGTGACCATAGATTGTTTCCAAATATTGAGTCAGATGATCATCATTCAAGTACAATCTACGCATCAAACCAAATCCACTTGCAACAGTTGTTTTTTTGACAAGAGGGCATGTCAACCTGGGCTTGCGGTAGGATCATGAAAACAACATATGGTTAGTGAATTGACCTCACTGATGTTTTTTCGGCATTTGGGGACCGCAATTCAGAATAGATGTTTTAACGTGATAAACAAGGTCTTTTGTTGTTGATTGTATCCATATTGTATCACAATGTAATGGCTTATAGAACATATTTATGGTGATTTGGGGGATGGTTTATTATGTATTATTGTTTTACCCACATTCTATATATATATACACAATCATATCTTTCCATATTCCATAATGTATATACATATATATATATATATACCTGGTTGGTGGTTTCAACCCCTCTGAAAAATATTAGTCAGTTGAGATGATTATTCCCAATATATGGAAAGTCATAATCCAGCCATGTTCCAGTCAGCACCAACCAAATATCTCATCAACCATTATTAACCACTATTAACCATCATTAACCATTAATATCCCTTAACATCCCATTGGTTAATGGTTACCAACCAGTTAATATCACTATTAATATCCCTTTTTTTTAGTATCATTGGTTAATGGATAGTAATCCAAGGAGGTTTACTATAGTGATACCATCATTGGTTAATGGTTACCAACCAGTTATTTATGCACTAAGAGTCTCTATGTTAGATCCCAGCTGCGCCGCAACTCTCCGCAACTCGCCTTCGAACCAAGGTCTGGCCCTGTTCCCTGCGAAGCTGCCATTCGTTCACCACCTGGGTCGGTCGAAGGAATCACTGGATTCCTACCATACAAACATGATTTTTACCATTGGGATATACCATCCGGATATAGAAATCATAATATGGGAATATGATCTTTAAGGGATAATAACCGGATCCATTGAAATCATACGAATCGTTCCATTGAAATCATACCCGGTAGTATAAACTTTATTAAAACCATTGGGAAATCATTGGGATATGATCCTTGAGCCAGGAAGAGGACCATTTGTTCTTTTAAATTCAGCGCCATGACATGACTAGACATGAAATGAATAACCACTTAAGGAACACCCGTCATCAAATATGGCTAGGAAATCCCGGAGCCAAGGAGGTCTAGTTTGCTGGGATCATCTGATCCATTTTTCATCCAGGGCGCAAATCAGGTTGCTACCAGGTCAAATAAGCGATTAGAACATTAGTAACCCATGGGAAAATCAGTTCTGACCCAGGGAGGATAAATCTGCCATGGTCAAGTTTGATGGGTTTTTCAGCCCTCGGAAAATACCCAGCTGATCGCCTCTGATAAATGAGAAAATTTAGAGCATGTGTTGACCATGGGACATAACATGGAAGTATAAGATAGTATAACATATTTATGGGTATGAATCAAAATTAAAGACCTGCGGAACCACCGGGTATTCGTATTTTTTTTTAGGATTCACCATCCAATCATTGGGGTACCCAATGTTGCCCCATTCCCATTATAAGAGTTGCTTACCGTACTATATGTAGGGGGCCTTGTCATCCAACCAAATGAAGCTCCGAGTGGGCTCAAAATCCCTCTCCGTAGGTTGCTACTAAGCAGGCTGCCCTGTAGAGCGGCTTCGATAACACCTGCAGCAACGGCGCTGTGCGACGGGCGCATTCCAAGTCAATCCACTGTGCAACGTCTGCATGTGAAGGTTCTGTATCATCTTCCATCTTCATCTTAACCTGTCATCTTACCCGCTTGCATCACCAAGTTGGTGGTGCATCTTGCATGTTTTCGGTTTCTGCAAATTAGGGACCCATCCAGCCCATCAAATCAGCCAAATTCGAATCGCTTCATCGAACATATGCCGGATCCACACCTCAAAACAACCCGGTCACCCCAAATTTCATGCTTTATCATCATCATGTTCCCGGAAAAAAAAAAACAGACAAAATCACAACTCTCTCAGAGATATTGTTTTTCTTGGGCCATTTAACTTGGGCCTTTTATCAATTTCATCCCCTCTTTAAGGCTTCGCCAGCGTCGGTCTCCACCACCAGCGTCGCCTGTTGCTCCGAAGTCACCTGCAACGATTTCTCTCTGGACCTTGCGAGGTGACCTGGTGATCCAGCAGCTTGGACAAAAAGACACGGAAAACGAAAAAATGGGAAAATGATGGGAATATTTTCATGGTGAAATATTGGACGTTATAATATGTTATAATGAAATACAGGATGAAACCCTACTGATCAACTTTTTGATCTACAATTTTCAAGTTTTTGGCGAAACAAAAGCAGGCAACATCACATTTTTTTAAGCCGACGATCATCTTTCGGTTGGGACATGTCCACAATGTGAATTCGACCCATTTCGGTGATCTTTCACTGGGGTGACCAAATTCAAAAATCAACCCGTAGCGCCAACGCACTCAAACATCAGGGCCACAATTATATTAATTAATGATGATTGGATAATTGTTCTGGTTGTTCTGTACAAATCATTGAATGATATAGTTTTGGTTCAATTTAAAGGTCACCTCTGTTGTATATTGTTCAATGATTGTTCTGGTTCAATCTGGTTGGCAAGGTCCGCAGACTGAGTTGGATAGGGTAAGATTCTCGACCCAAAATCCTACAGGAAAGAAGAGGAGACTTGGCAGAGCCTTTGTACCCAAGTTTGGCATATGATACATAATATATACATGTATTCATCCATGTTTGTGTATTGCACATATGTACGTCCACATATATACATACATGCATACATGCATGCATACATACATACATATATACATCCATCCATGCATACATGCATGCATGCATGCACATACACATACACATACACATACACATACACATGCACATGCACATGCACATACACATACACATACATACATACATAACATAACATAACATAACATTACATTACATTACATTACATACATACATACATACACACATACACACATACACACATACACAACATACACACATACACACATACATACATACATCACATTACATTACATTAAATTACATTAAATTACATTACATACATACATACATTACATTACATGACATTACATGACATTACATTACATGACATTACATTACATTACATTACATACATTACATTACATACATTACATACATACATTACATTACATTACATTACATACATACATTACATTACATTACATTACATTAAATTACATTACATACATACATACATACATTACATTACATTACATACATTACATACATACATTACATTACATTATATTACATTAAATTACATTACATTGCATTACATTACATTACATTACAATGCATTACATTACATTACATTACGTTATACATACAAACATACATACATACATACATACATACAACATACATACATTACATTACATTACATTACATTACAGTACATTACATTACATTACATTACATTTGTTCACATCCATTACATCCATTACATACATTACATTACATTACATTACATTACATTACATTACATTACATTACATTACATACATACATATGACATATAGATATAATGTATATACACAAAAAATATGTATAGTTTTTCATACTCATAGTACATATCAATGTGCACAATTAAACATGTATCATATATACATATCTGCTACTCTACCGTTCTATTCCTCTGGTCACCAACAGATCCGCCTACAGTCATGGTCATCCAGTGGCCAACGTCCTGCCGTGGTCAGTGAAATATGGTGATAAGGAAAATCATGGGAATATATTGGAATTTCATGGGATACTATCAGTGAAACATACTGTAGTATACGTGTCTAGTATATATATATATACGAATATATATATATATATATATATCTATCTATCTACTGTATATGTATATATAGATATGAATGAGTTTGTAAATATGCATATACCCCCCTACCCCAGCCAAAGCAATTGGGAGCGCGCCCGGGTGTGCTTGTTTGGTGCTCCTGTTGATGCTTGGGCTATCTTCGATTTCTATTCCGGCTGGTATGCGTTTTCTATGCATATACTATATCTATAGGCCTGGGGTAGTCTGTATTGAAACATGGGACATGTTGTGTATATCTATGTGTGCATGTGATATACTTCCAGATTCCAGATACAATGCGGCATGTGCAACCCAGCAAATCAGATCATTTTGGCCATTGAAGAGGGGTAACACATGCTACCAACATCTATTTTTTTTTCACAAGCCATGAGCTGCACAATGCCTGTGTTGCTGAGAAGCACCTGATATCCCTCCTCTCCTAAAATGATGCAGTCCTACGGACTCTCTTGCACCCAGGCACACACAGTTTCTGAGTTTCTGTACGGAAACTGGTTGTTCATCATTGGAGACAGAAATAGTCGTTCCATACTGTTCAACCCCCACAAAGGTAATTATTGTCTTTAGTAATATAACATACAATATCATATAATTGTACACATATTATATGTAGTATTACAGAGCATATATTACATATATATATATATAATATCTGGTTGGTGGTTTCAACCCCTCTGAAAAATATTAGTCAGTTCGGATGATTCTTCCCAATATATGTATGGAAAAAAAAAAGTTACAAACCGCCAACCAGAGAGAGAGAGATATATATATATATAGAGCATATACTCTGCCGTAGGTGCCCTGCCTTCACCCGTGAAGTCACAAAGAGTACCACACCATTGACTTGGCGCAGTAGAAACCGCCTGGAGCCACTGCTGGGAAACCGTGGATCTCCAAAATATTGACAACCGTTCTATGGGGGAATCGGCTTTACCTAGGAATATCCCATCTAACTGGGTCTAATATAGATAAATAGATTGGAATAACTATGATTCTACTAGCTATTAGATATCCTAGCTCCAATCAAAATAGATAAATACCCCTATCCCATCTCATTCTACTAGTTGGCTGATAGGTTTCCCCTACTATTGGTTATCATCATCCCCAATGAAATCCGCCGACCCCGGCCTTTGCCAAGGCAGGGGCGGCGCCTGGGACCACCGGAGGTGTGGAACTTGGCTCTCGGGTCGCAAGCAAAGGCACACGCCATCAAGGCAACACCTCTGCCAGCTA
>Ga0126342_10005135_pt1 | contig 22703 bp, 19 predicted proteins | sample Cyp1metagenome_FD_92528 | JGI IMG/M metagenome (GOLD analysis project Ga0126342, IMG submission 92528) | Coral microbial communities from Lord Howe Island, Old Settlement Bay, Australia - Cyphastrea 1 metagenome | ecosystem: Host-associated > Invertebrates > Cnidaria > Coral ...
ACACACACTTGCTCAGAAACATCATTGCGAATTTCTGTTGTGGAATGCATCTCACGTGCACAAACAATTCAGTAAAACCTGACAGGAAAAATTGGTTGACCCAGCGTGAAATTCAGTTAGAAGTGCGGTTACGAACGGGGGCTTCGGGTATGGGTCTTAAGTGCTAGAGCAACCCTTTAGGTCCCCAAGACACCTGCCCAATGACGAAAGCTCCTGTTTCTTGAGCCATGAAAAAAGTCAGAGCACATAGTTGTGCGTGTCATCCTGCAGGGGTCCATGCTGCTTGCATGTGCACAGTGCCAAACGCACTCCCCCTTGGCCACTTTGGCCAATTTCTAAAATCAGCCGGCGCACTCAGTACATGGCCTCCCAGCACAGGCTGAAAGTCCACATAGCCGTCCTATGCGGCCATGTGGCCACATAGTGCCCCCCCTGCTGTCCCTCAGCATGTGTTCACCACGTGGATGTGTAAGAGTAAAGCCACTCCTGTTATCAAAGTTGCAAGCAGTTTGATGGCTTAAGCCATCAAAAACTTGAGCCGCTTTCAAACATCGTGGAGAACACCAGTCCTAAGGGCTTCCTTAGACAAGCCTAAGGTGTTCCATCTTAGTTACTGGAGCAATACCGAACCCTAAGCTTTTAAACGGTGTCTTACCAGGTCCCACCCACCCTCCCAGTCAGCTTGCGCTGCTCATATTTTCCTTTCAGGAAGTGCCAAAGGATTCGAGAACCTTGCCCCAGCGTAAGCAAACGCATATGCAGTAGTGCTGCAGGCTGCGTTCTGAAAACACGTTGGGATGCAGCCCTTTACAGATTGACTTCACCTGGTTGGGTGTTCCTTTTGAACCGTGAAAAAAAGTTGTTTTGTCCCAAATATGAAAAGCAGATTCCTTGCCAAAAGAATAGTTGTGTCATAAACAACTCAGCGTTTGAAATACTGCTTGTAAAAATTCAGGGTGTTCGAATGCAACAAAATGGGATGTAGTTGGCCAAGCACCCGTCTGATCATGTCCTCATCGAGCATGCATTGGTAAAATCGAGCATTGCCCCTGCGGGGCACGTAATCAAGCGTCCTGATTTGCAAATCGGTGACTTACATAAAATCTTGAGCCCCTCCAGAGGCTAACCCATAATGATAGATGGTGCAAACAGATGTAAAACATTGTTGGTGTAGAATAATCGTTATTTCTTAGGGGAGGCAACCGTTGAATCCCGGAAGAAGATATCCCAAAAAATTCGGCAATGGGTTTTGGTGGCAAGAGCATGGGACCCACAGTAGCTAAGGATCAAGTGTTCAAAGTTGTGCATTTTTGGTCGTACAGGGAAAAGAAGCTTGTCGCTTTCCAATGCCCATATGGCCAAACCTTAGTTGGAATATGTTGGAATGTCTTTAACGTGGGAAACCTAACCAGAAACCATTCCCCCAACACTGGAACATTCAGTTTGGTCAAAAAACCACATATATATATGGTGGCAGCTTCAAGAAAAGGTGACTGTTGAACATATCTATCCAAACTCTGTAAGGTTTGAAGGGGAAATAAGCATGTTCCTGGTACCAGAAACTGTTGTAATTTTCCCTGTAGCGGATGTACTCGCGTTCCACGACCATGTTAGCTTCATTTGGCATCAAGCCAGGCCCATGCTCAGCAAAGGTGACCGCGATAGAAGCTAATGCTTCAAAGCAATCTTTCACCCACCTGCAAAAGCAATAAACTATGGGTTGTTCTGCGGGTATTTACAGTAGGTGTTTTTTTTGAAAAAAGGAACTTGGCCTGTTGACATCTGATGGACGGTCTTCGTAAATCTCTCCAGATAGGATCACCGCAAACTGTACCAGAAGGCGGCTTGCCGCTCCATTGAGTTTTTTTTGTCCAACACTTGGATATGCACTAGCCTTCTTTTGCAGTGTGTCTTTCTGAAAGAAAGTCGAACGCGCACGGCTCCCATGTGGGATTCCTGCATGATTTGGCTTTGGTATTGGTATTTTTTTTGAAAAACACAGAAAGAAGGAAAAAACAGAGTTACGACAATTGTGATCCATGCTAGGTTCTGTTGCTGACGCACCATCGCAAATACCGGTCCCAAATCTTCAAAAGCCGCTCGTCCCGCGATCTCCCTTCAAAGATGCTCTGATCTTCGGTCCAGTGCATGAAAGAAGATGCATAAAGGTCAGTGTAGATTGCCAGATCTAATATATGCAGCAAGTCTGGATAGATTCCTTGACACAGAGGCGTGCTTGGGGCCAACATATTTCAATCCTTGCTTATGTAACACATTGGGAAAAGAAACCATATGGGCAACCAGTTCAAAAGTTGCAGCATTTCAGAAAACAGAGCATCTCCAGGGAGTGAAACCTCGAATGGTTGTCAATGGAGATTGTCCATTTACGCGGATAAACTCAGCAGTAGTGACCAACCTGGCACGAGTACCCCAGAACTTTGATTGGGGGAAAAAACATTGGGGGGAAAAACATTGGGGGAAAAACAAAGTCTTGGGGCGGATACGCCATGGCCTATGGTCTGCTGAGAAACTGGGATCGGTAAGCTGCTTCTCGGCCCCAATTGGTGTATAGGAAACCCTGATTTTCATCACTGCAGTTCGCCAAGGCCCCACAAAGAAAGCAACAAGCTGTGTGTCGATAGGATCCTTTGATTGTTTCTTGGTTGAATCCCCCAAAAAAAAAATTGAAGGGTGTAGCCTGAAGAAATTAGGTGAAAACTGCTGAAACCCAAAAAATATATTGAAGATATACCTTGAGTCTGTTCAGAGTGAAGAGGGCCGCAATAAAATCTTGGTCCCCCTGCACCCCGTCAAAAACAAATCTCAAAGGGCCAGCAATTGGTTGCCCTGCCTTTGCCAGTCTGTCAGGGTAGTAGGTTTCTGTGAACCTCTGGTTCCAAGGGTCTCGATCAGGATGTTGTCCCTTACCTGGGATCTGTGCTGGTACCGACAGTTTGACGTATATACACATAATATAAATATAAAAATAAATGTGTACATATACATGTATAATATGTAAATATATATATATATGTACATATACATGTATCAAATAAATATATATATGTGCATATATATATGTGTGTGTACATGTACATGTATAAAATAAGTATATATGTACATATATATATATGTGTGTACATATAGATGTTTAATATAAATATCTTATGTACATATACATGTGTCTGTGTAAATCTAAGAATCTAATATTATATAATACAGATACATGTATGTGTATATATATATATATGTATGCCTTTTTAATAAATATACGTGCAAGATTGCATATATATATATATATGCGTGTATAAATAAATAAATAAATATAAATATATATATATATATATATCATTCGTGCGTTGTTCAAATATATGTACGTGAAAACAAATGCATATATATATATATATGTATATATATATATATTACATGTGTATATGTATATGTATGTTCAAGGATTGCCATGACAGGGTCCTTACTGCCAACATCAAATGAAATTGACAAGGTAGAGGTATGCTCCCACGATATCAAGGCCAAAACAATTGGGAATAAAACTACGAGCAAACCCCCCAATGTTGTGGAAAGAAGTTTTGATGAGAAACTTCCAGTACGGGATTTTGAGGAGAAACTTCCAGTTATACCCCACAAATGCATGTATAGATTAGCTTTGGGGCGGAAAAAAAAAATTCTATTTACACAAAGTTTCGCAGCGCTTCGAAACTCCACGCTAACACTTGTTGTATCAGCCTTCGGGCTTCCGTAGTTGTTTTGTCGCAATTGCGAACACTGCATAAGATACGGTTGTCCAGAGTGCTAGAACTTGCAGACAAAATGGGTAACACAGTCATGATCTCAAAGTGCTGATTTGATTGAGCGTCAGCGCCGTCCCCGTAGATGCGAAGAGGTACGCACAGCGATTTGTCCTAGCCGTGCTGAAAATGGCAGTTCAAGTAAAGACTATAGTTTGCTCGTTTGGTGTCATATCAGTGGGTTTCCCCCACCAAAAAAAAAGTGCAGCCATGAGTCTAAGTCAGGCATCTGCAAGGATTCGAACAGGTCTTCATTTTGGTCCCAGTACCGTTCCAACATACCAGGCTCCCCGGTAAAGATTGGAAAGAAAATTTCAGGGAATTCAAATAAGGCTGAAATGATGTCGTGCGGGGCCATGACATGCTGCTTGCAATGGGTTGCACCATTGAGAAGAACCTGCTGGTCCGTTCTTTTCACCTTATTCTGACTGGAGAAAAAACAATTGTAATCTTGTTTATCATTTTCGGGAAAACTCCTTTGAAACAAAATTCAAAGAATCCCAAACCAGCTAATCCAACGAGAAGGTTCACAGGCACATAGAACCTGATTGGTTGTTGAGTTCCGCTTCAGAAAATGAGAAATTTTGGATCCCTTGCGCAACAATGTAAACACTCAAAAACACGCAACAAATACTTAAACAGTACTGTGTTTCTAAGGGAGTAGCTCGAAAAAAGTCAGGGGCATAGGCTGCCTCCACGGTTGCCGGGAAATCCAGCCATTAAGGGTCCTTTCCAAGCCCCAGCCACCAGCGCATTCGAAACGTTCGAAAAGATCAAGGATCGGCTTCCTGAGTATGCATGTCAGACATGCCAGGATGGATACATATTTACCCACTTCATTTTACACCTCATTATTTCAACCGTCCAAGCAAACTGAAGAGATAGATCCTTGGCAAACCTTGGATAGCTGGTTCAATAGGTCAACAGATCGATCGATAGTTAGATAGACAGTAAGATATGGTAAGATGTCTATGGCGAGGTGCTTGCATCCTTACATATTTACACAATCTTACATAGATACATGACTACATACCTACATACATACATCCATACATACAGACATTAAAAACACAGCACTACACCGCTGCCCCCTTAGCTTGGCCAAGTTTCGGCACCAGGGAATGATCAAATCTGCAGATGCGGGAGACCAGGTCGCAGATCGAAGTGCAGCTTGCCTCAGATGGATCAAGTTCGGTGGCACTGGCGGGCCTGAAGTGTGCTTTGAACAAATAATTTTGGGAACTGCCCCATGTACCAATCTTCTTTGGAATCACAAAGTTTAAGGTTCCAATTTGAAATTGAATCGAGGTGCTTTACCTTCGGAAAGCTTTTTGAAAAGGTCTGCCACCATCTCGTTGACAGTGCGCTGGTGAAACACATTCGCTAGCCTGGCAATTTGACCCATGCTTGGAAGACAGTCATACTTGTACCATCCTGTATCCAATCTTTTTTGTTTGCTGCACAAACATTGCCGTTCTCAATCGTACATGGTTGAGCATGCACGCATCACGCATTTTCGCGCATCTTGAGGGTCGCCCCAAATGGTCGATTTGCTCTAAACCCCTGCATCATTTTTGATGCCCAGTCAGCTGTAACCTAATCGTGTTGGGAAACACGAACGCCCAGACATGACACTTCGAAGCCACATTGATGCAGCCATTCACATGAATCAGCTGCCGCGCCCCTCACCCGGAAAGCCAGAGTTGCATCCTTCATACGGATCCCATGTCTCCTCCTCGTCCCAACCCTCGCCCCACTCATCATCCTCCATGTCCTCCGGGATAGTAGGGGGGTATTCATCTTCATCATCGACCTCATCATCATGCGGATGCTCCTCCGCCTCCTCATCATTCCCATCATCCTCTCCTGCGTAGTCCAAGGTAGCCTGGGTTTCAAGCTTTGCAACCTTTCCCTTCGACTTTGCCTTTGCTTTGGCCTGAGCGGCCTTCTCCGCATCCTTCTTTTCTTTGTCTCGCTTTCGCTTGACCCCTCAGCAATGCTAGGTTGAGAGGTTCCTGGGTGGAATTGATTTAAAAAAAAAAAGGAGGAAATCCCAGTAATTGACTGCTTTGAGGAAGGGACTGCACCAGAAAATGATGGGTAACATTTTGGATAAATGCCAGTAATTGAAAATTTTGAGGAAGGGACTGTTCTTCCAACCCTTGACAGTGGACGCCGCATTGTCCAGGTCATCGATGGCAGCCTTGATTGCGAGAAACTTCATTGGCAATTGCAACTAGTTTGCAATCAGCTGGAATACGTGTGGCATCAAGGGGTCTTGCCTCAATGGTTTTCTCGTTCTTCTTCTTCAGTCCCTGGATGTACTGGGCATCCTTCCCTTTGAAGCTGGAATCTTCCATCCTGCAAGTATTTAATTTCGGAGGTATAAGAATTGCAAGATATTGCAAGTGTGATTTGCAAACTATGCCCATATGGACACTGCACCCCAAGAACAGAGAATCTCCTGTCGGCCAAGGCCCGGAAGAATGTGTGGTGCTGCTCCAAGCACGTTACCATTGCCTCCGTCGTGCCAATTCCAAAACATTTAACAAATGGGAATCTGTTGAAGACAGCAATGGAAGTAGCAATCAAAAGTATTATGATGGCCTCTTGGTGGGGGATCTTCAGAGAGTTGATATCCAGGGCCAGCTCGCGAGCCTTTGACCCTTTGTCTCGAAGCCTTGGGAAACATCAAATTGACAGAAATTAATTAGGGCTGAATTTGCCAAGAAATAATGTCCCCTAACAGACCCTAACAGTTTCAGATGAAGAACGTCTTGATATCTTTCTGTACCCTTTTGTTCTCCTCATCTTCTGCAGTCTTTGGACGGTTTTGGCGGTTGCCTTTGCCCCCGCCCCCTTTTCCACCTCTTCCTGGCTTCTCCTTATGGGTCCCCATGTCAGCGACAAAGCCATCAAGGGCTTCACCCAAAGCCTTCTTCCCTGCCGAGGTATCGATATCACCACCTGCCGATTGGCGAGTTCCAGCTCTGGAGACATCTGCGCCTGATTGGAACGCAGCTGACTGCAATGATTGGTTTTGATCAATAAAGGTAGGTAAAATTAAAGGTGGCATGTATATAAATATACATCTGTAAGTATGTCACATATTGAAATGTCTGTATTTATAAACATGTATGTATGTATATGTATATATATATGTGTGTGTGTGCTCATACAAAGAACTTCCCTTGAAAGATGGACTTCGCAGGGTTCCAATGGGGGTTCCAAACCATTTGATTGGCCATGGGACTAGAAAAAATCAGGGCCAGAAAAAGGATATCAAAGACCGAAATACATGGTGACTGTACTACACTCTTTGCGGGGTTCATGCCCAGTTGGGCCAAGACACTAGACATCTTGTGCTTCTTGTAGACCTTGAACAGCTTGAAGCGATAGTCATCACAATCAGGAAACTGAGCGGGCTTGGACACAGTGTGGATTCTTGAAAGACTGGGTATGCTACTGCAATTCATGGGTGGGTGATGATGATATTCATTCAGAATGCAGGTGGCTCTAAGATATGGTTATGAAATTAACTTAAATGAATCGATGGAAGCCATGGGTACTTGCCCTGCGTTGTATATGAAAAAGATCATACCAGAGCAACCCACCGAGCTGCCACGCTTTGTGCATCCAAGGTGCTTGGGGATTTGCTTCACCTTTCTGGCCTGGCAATTCTGCGAAGCAGACATTGTGGGGGGCAATTTGGCAGCTTGGCTTGTTCAGTTCGGGTTTCACTGGGTCACGGGCTCGCTTTCACCTTCTCGAGAAATGCCCTTGCATGTCATATGGTTGTGGTTGAAGGAAAGTCTCCATTGCACTTGGACCGATCAGATCAACAAATGTCTGTGTTGATCGGCTAATTTTTCATAGCCAAGAAACTTGCCACCCTCCGTCTTGCCGTATTTCTCCTCCAGTTCAAAAAAAGCAAGCTTCTCGTAGATGTCATCGTTTTTCTTCACGGCTTCCCTGGGCAGATCCCATAGAGTCTATAGCATATGCATAGACGGCATGGAACTTTTCAAGACAAGGCTGAAGACTTAAATGTTGGGCTAGTGACTGAACGAAGAATGCTTCGACTTGAACTTCTGACCTTTGGGGCGGGGCGCAGCCGATAGCCTATGATTTTTTAGCTGCAAGCTGGATGGAAACTTTAAGCGGGAAAAAACTGAGAGATGAACAAATCTTCGTCTATCAGGAATTCCTTTAGCATCTTGAAACGCTCTTTGTTCGAAGACAGGCAAGCTTGGTACTTCTGAAGGAGCCCCGGTTTCAACCCATGCCCGGACTTCATCCTGCGACCCAGTTGGTTGTACAAAGCACGTCTTTTGGCGATAGGTATGTCACTCTGTGCCATGGCCCTGATCTTCTCCTTAGACTCCTCATCCAAAGGGCTCACCTGAGAACACAAATGAAGTGGGTGCTGATGAGTCCACATGACTTGGATCAAAATCAGGTATCCGAAGAATGAGCGGTTGACTTAAAAATAAAGACCCAGATCTCTGGTCCCAAAGGCCAAGAAAAATATGTTGATCCATCCCAACAACCCTTTTCCAAAGTGGGTAGCTCAGGAGTTCCCCAGATCCGATTTCCACCAAGGAGCGCGGTATTGCCTTCTATCTGCAGAGGTGGCAACGACTGGCGGAGCCTGTGACTGGACTTTGAATAAATCAAGATCTGGGTGGGTGTTCAAAATGATGCCATGCCTCGACGGGTGATCCTCTTCCAGCCTTACATGTATGATATTCAAGCGACTGCAATCTTGTTCGTATTCTGTCAAAGTTTCCGAACTCAACTTAAGCCAAGGTGCACTGAGGTCTGTGTAGGTTCTCCGCAACCTAAGAACCGGTCAAGCATCGGAAGATTGCTTGGCCGACATCATTCCATCCCATTTCTCCAAGAAGGATTTTGATTCCAGAACCATTCAATGTCATCTAAGAAACGCAGCTCTTTTGGAAGAGGGTGAGCTGGTAGGAGTATCAGTAGACTTGGGCACACCACGCTTCTTTGGCGTCACATACTCCTCGGGCAAGCTGTCTGTGCTCGTCTTGGACCTGAGTCGAATGAGCGACCTGGCATCCTCTGGGATGGTCGCAACCATCTTCTTGGTATCCTGGCAAGCGCAGTGAAAAGGTGAAGTTGTTGGGAGATTGGAATATTAGCCAACAGAACAATGGCAACCCTCAAGCCCTTGTTCAGAAGGGGTTCTAGAGTTTGACAAAGGTCCAAAGCCACAGTGACGATCTTGCATCCATCTGACGAGGGTATATATCCATATACCCAACACAAACATAAAACATCGTGGTTCTCTCCTTCTTTCTGGCCGGCTTCACTTCTTCCTCTTCCTCTTCTTCTACCTTCTTTCTTTTCTTCGACTTGTCACTGCCGGTGTCTGGAGTCTCAGACGCCTCAGGTGTCTCACTCTCTTCCTTGTTTTTCTTTTTCTTGAGACCTGGTGTCTTCCTGGCGCCTGTGTCAGGAATCTCAGAAGCCTCAGGTGTCTCACTCTCTTGCTTGCTTTTCTTTTTCTTGAGACCTGGTGTCTTGTTGGCGACGGCTTCAGGAGTCTCAGAAGCCTCGAGTGTCTCACTGACAGCATGCTTGCTTTTCTTTTTCTTGAGACCTGGTGTCTTGTTGGCGACGGCGTCAGGAGTCTCAGAAGCCTCGGGTGTCTCACTGACAGCATGCTTGCTTTTCCCTTTCTTGAGACCTGGTGTCTTGTTGGCGACGGCGTCAGGAGTCTCAGAAGCCTCGGGTGTCTCACAGACAGCATCCTTGCTTTTCTTTTTCTTGAGACCTGGTGTCTTCTCAGAGCTCTTGCTGCTATCTGGTGTCTTGTTCTTCGTCTTCTCATTGCTCGAGGCATCCTTTGGATCTTCCTCTTTGCTTCTCTTTGGTTTCTTTGCATCTGCCTTGCCTGCGGGTGTTTCTGCCATTTCAGAACATCCGGTTGCTTGCTCTTCCTTGTCCTTCTTCTTCCTTGTCTCTGCAGTCTTCTTTGCATGTCCCTTCCCAACATTCTCGGGGCTGTCTTCAAACGCTAGAGGTGCTTCTTCTTTCCCTTTGCCCTTACCTTTGCTCTTTATCATGTTGAGAACCCATGCCTTGACGGCATCCTTGCTCTTGCCCTCTCCTTTGCCTTTAGGACGTGCTCTGAGCTTTCCATGCCCAGTATCCTGAGGAAACCCGAACATCAGGGGCAATATCAACAACTTTTTGGACATCCCACCATGACTATACTTGGAGGTGCGGCCCTTCTTATAACTAGTTGCAACGGTTGTTTGAGTTATAAGTTAGCTGAATCTCAAATGCTTCCAGGGCTTCCGTCTATAGGAGCCTGACGAGGGGGTACGTATACATATCCTAAGTGGCCGCGCATGCAAAACATATCTAAAATTCATGTGAAACATACACATTTACGTTTGTGAAACGTATGTGATGCGTATGTGAAGCGCATGTGCAGCGCAAGTGAAAACATATGTGAGCCGTATGTGAAACATATGTGGAAACATATGCGAAACGTATGTGACACATTTACGTTTTTTGGGACTGGATTGCGTTGTGTTTATGTTTTACTTATGTATACGTTTGCGAATTTATGTGTTTTTTGATGTCGGAACCAAAATAAAACCTTATTTTGCACAAAAAAACATTATTTTGGAACGCGCGTAAAGAAAACATAAAAAGAAACATAAACAGAACGCAAACGAGAACGCAAACACATTGTGTAACGATTGTGTTTGTACATGTGTATGGTTTATGTTTTTTTATGTCGGGAGAAAAATAAAACCTTATTTTGGGCAAAGAAGACCTTATTTTTTCTCTTACGTAAAAGAAACGCAAACAGAAACATAAAGAAAACAACAAGTAGCCGCAATTTCTGGATATGTCGGAAATATGCGTTTTGTTTGTTTATTTGAAACCGTTTATGATAGACGGGTTCTATTGTGAAAGCCTTTGAAACCCTGCTAAGTTTTAAGTCATGCAATAAACCTGGCAAGTCATGCAATAAGTCTAGCAAGTCAGCCAATAAGTCCAACAACTAAGACTAAGTAGGTGTCTCACTTACTTAGTAGTGAGACACCTACTTAGTCTTAGTTGTTGGACTTATTGGCTGACTTGCTAGACTTATTGCATGACTTGCCAGGTTTATTGCATGACTTATAACTCAAACCACCGTTGCAATTTGTTTGTTTATTTGAAACCGTTTATGATAGACGGGCTCTATTGTGAAAACCTTTGAAACCCTGCTAAGTCATAAGTCATGCAATAAGCCTGACAAGTCATGCAATAAGTCTAGTAAGTCAGCCAATAAGTCCAACAACTAAGACTAAGTAGGTGTCTCACTTACTTAGTAAGCGAGACACCTATTTAGTCTTAGTTGTTGGACTTATTGGCTGGCTTGCTAGACTTATTGCATGACTTGCCAGGCTTATTGCATGACTTAACTCAAACCACCGTTGCAACTAGTTATAAGAAGGGCCGCACCTCCAATAATGCATCATAGTGGCAGGTATATGCTTGACTTATGCTTGGCCATTTGATGCTAACAAGGATCCATATTGGTACCGGACGGTGGGCTCTCAACCCCAAAAAGATCCGAAATGGCTTCAAAATGTGGTGCAAATGCGTGACACGCTTTGTCACGCTCTAAGGGGGTCCTATGAAGGTTTTGTCACGCTATGACACGGTATGACACGCATGCACCAAAACGAATAAAAACAAGAAAAAAGCAAACCATAGTGACAAACCGTGACAAACGGTGACAAAAATGAATACATACGAATACAAAAATGGACGACCAAAGAGTGACAAAGGGTGACAAAGGGTGACAAATGGTGACACATAGGTGGCAACAGGGCGACAAAGGGGACAAAAGAGTGACAAATGGTGACACATGGGTGGCAACAGGGCCACAAGGGTGACAAAAGGGTGACAAATGGTGACACATGGGTGGCAACAGGGCGACAAGGGTGACAAATGGTGACACATAGGTGGCAACAGGGCAACAAAGGTGGCAAAAGAGTGACACATGGTGACATATGGGTGGCAACAGGGCGACAAGGGTGACAAAAGGGTGACAAATGGTGATGCATGGGTGGCAACAGGGCGACAAGGGTGACAAAAGGGTGGCAAATGGTGACACATGGGTGGCAACAGGGCGACAAGGGTGACAAGGGTGACAAAAGGGTGACAAAAGGGTGACAAATGGTGACGCGTGGGTGGCAACAGGGCGACAAGGGTGACAAATGGTAACACATAGGTGGCAACAGGGCAACAAAGGTGGCAAAAGAGTGACACATGGTGACATATGGGTGGCAACAAGGCGACAAGGGTGACAAAAGGGTGACAAATGGTGACACATGGGTGGCAACAGGGCAACAAGGGTGACAAAAGGGTGATAAAACCAAAGCAGGAATTTGATCCTGAAGAAGCAATCTTCCCCCAGATTTCAGCCCTGGTGACTCAGCAAGCCTCGATCTCTTCCTAGGTGGTTCGTCACTGCCATTCGAAGATGCCATGGTGCCTGGCTTGGTGGATCAAAGGTTGACGAAAATAATATTTTATATAAGCAACTGGTTCTGGAACTTCCAGTTTAAAGGTTTTAGGGGCCAGTGATTTGAAACCATCAAAAGAAAGATTGTTTATTTCACATTGGGCTTGAAAGCACCTTGCCGCTTTTTTTGATTTTGGCAGAGAGCGCACAGTTGCACTGCTGTGAGTGCTTCCCCCTTGAAGGCAAACGTAGCCAATCCCCCAAGTGATCATACTCTTTACTTTTCCTGGGTGAGCCATTACCTGCACAGGTTGTCCATATCTTTTTAGAAGAATACATTGTGAAGGCAGATGATCACTCTGAGTCGCTACCTTCTGGTATCAAAAGGTCACCTAGCTCCGAATCGGATGAGCAAGCATCAACATCTTTAAAGGAAAGGTTGCGGTCGCTCAAGATAGTCTCTTCCTTCAGGGTCTTCATGTTCTTGCTGAAGAGTCCACTTACCTCAGCCCGTGGCAGCACGTGCTGTTTCGGCGCTTTTGTTTGAAAAATGGACCTATTAATTGAGAAGGATTTTCTCAAACCAAACGGAAACTTGGTACCCAGAGACCTTTCCAATGGAAAGGTAAAGCAAAGAAAATGCAGGGAATGGTGGTTCACATATCTTTTATTCAAAGATCATTTCGAAGCAAAGCTTCCCCATGTTTTGAACTAAGACGCTGTGTAGCAGAACTGCCACGGGTATGTCTGTGAAGCAGTCAGGGACCGAGATCCGACCTAAGGAAAGGAAATTGCACATCGGGATGCGCCGCCTACACTGCTGAGATGCTCGATGCATTTCTGTTTTGGCAACTTGGCTTAAAAGCTCAGCTGCATGGTAACTTTCTGTTCTGGTGGGTTCCTGTTTTCTGACACTGCCAGCTGACCCATTTTTTTTCAAAAGCATAGCCAACGACTTTAGAGGCCTACCAAAAAGGATAACTGGAAGCTTGAGAACATTGAGGGTCCAACCACCCTGGCCCTGCCAGTACCATCGCGGTACTTACGAACCATCTTGATTTGCTTCATGCGCTGGATTTTGAACAAGAGTCGCCTGGAACAGGGTATTGGGAAACCATGGTTCACCTATAGATTTTGCACCATGGGAGCCAAGAAACATTGAAACAAGTTTGATCTCATAGTCATGAATCAGAGACATTGACACAATTCTGAACTGTCATGTGGTTCCGCTACAGCTAGCTGAAAGACTTTAAATTTTGAACCCCCTGTGAATTAAGGGGATGAGGTTGTGCAACCGTTTTGTAGTGAAGAAACGGTTTGCATAGCCTCAAACTCTACTAAATGGATGTGCATGCATGATCGAATTTCACTAGACATGTCAAAAGATCCTCCTACCATGTTGTGCATGTCAACTCTCGTTTACGGAAAATTGACGACGTTTTCTGGTCCCCTCAAGATTCTCTTCTAAATGGTTTCTAGAAAATTCACACTAAAGTTTTGGTTCACTTTCCGGGACCTAGGTCATAGCATTTAGTAGTGGAAATCCACTGGGGGATACATTTTGATTTTAACAAGTGACCTGGATAGCCCTTTTTTGTACCTAAAACCTTTCATCTAGGTCACTTGTTGAAACTGTCCTTCTGATTTCTAAACTACCTTGTTTACCAGGACTGACATGTATGAAGCCACCCGCCTCCGTTCCGCCGTCATAGATGGACATGGCAAATTGTCCATCCATTTTGCCGTACTTATCAACACCGTCCTCTTCCTAGAATTCGACGAATGAATGCGTGATTGTAAATCCGTGTGACCATGCGTGCCTGGCTATGGGATTCAAATTGTGCAATTGTCCATCCATTTTGCCGTACTTATCAACACCGTCCTTCCTAGAATTCGACGAACGAATGCGTAATTGTAAATCCGTGTGACCATGCGTGCCCAGCTATGGGATTGAACTTGTGCACCTCCACACCCCTAAAAAAACCAAGATTCTCTGAGCTGTGTCCATGCATTCCAAGAGGAAGGAAAAAAAAATTGGCTTTGTGCCGGCGAATCATCTCCTGCATGCGCGGGCAATGAAAAACACAGAGGGGCTAGGTAGAGATTTAGCAGCAGCTCACTAAAGCTGGAATGGCAACCACCTGCCTCAAATGGTCGATACAAGGGAAGGAGTGAACTGGAAGGTTGCTCAATGCACCATTCAATCCCCTTCGTATGGGCATATTCCATCCTTAGCCCGTCTGAGCTAAGCTCTACAACATGCCCTGCTTGGAAGAGCACCCACACAAACATCATGGGAGTTTGTGAAGACTGAACACCATCTAGAATAATTCCTCCAAGAAACACATAAAGCAAACGTCGAACCATCCTGTTGGTTTCCCTCACTTTCCGAAGGCGCTTCTTGCCCCTCGGGCGTAGTGAACTGCGAAAAGTGCTGCCGCGGGAAAGCCATATAAAAGACGAGCATGGGATTCCCAGCCAAAGAAAGCCACCTGCGATTACTCGCCGAATGGCCTGGAATGTCGAAAGTAAGCCGGTAGATGTTGAAAGGTCATGATGGCGAGAATATCTCACCTTGGCTAGCACGTGGCTCCTGCAAGATCACTGATGAAACTTAAGGAAAAGGTTGTGCCCTAGGAGAGATTAGCACTGAGTGGCATCCATCGCATGCGCAAACAAGCCGTACTCCAGCATGCAATCGGTCATTCGGTGTGACCCAGCGCACAGCTCCAGGAAGTGGAGCCTTTCATCGTGCGATGGCTCCCCAAGTCCTGAGTAAGCAAGGGCCCTACCAGCTAGTAAAAGGAACATTTGCACTTTTTTAAAGCGACATATGACACATATTTTATTTTTTGCATGTTCCAAAATAGTATATACATATATAATCATATATATTTTTTAGTCTGTGTGTGTATGTGTGTAATGTATGCGTGTAAAACATTGTGCCCACTCAAAGCTGAAGAATTTGGAGGTGACAAAATCTTTCTAAAATCACATCAAATGACCTTGGATCAAAGCCAAAATGATTGGCGCGATCAGGCTATACTTCATGGCTTTGGATACAAGGGGCGGAAAAGGGACAAGTATGGCTATGGGCTATATATGGCCATGTTGTTTTGTTTTCCCCGCACATCTGCATTGCGCATTGCCTCAGGATTCGAAGTCAAAGACGGCTGGGCGCAAAGACTTGGCAGCTTTGGGCGCAACGGATGAAAACCCAACTTGGAGTTTTAAGTCAAAACCTAGCACATGGAACATCATGATCTACATAAGATCGTGGTTTACCAGGCGCTATATAATATACTCAGTCTGGAATTTGTGATTGGCCTAAATTTGAATTCATAAGTTCAACTCCGGTGCAGGGGTAGCATTTCGATACCCAGAAGGGCAATGCAGAATGATCATATGTTTAAATTCAGCAGTTCGGGTTTCCCAATCAATATGCCACGTGATCCGTTACCCCGAAAATCTTCTCAAGAAGTGTCGGGTTGCATACTTTCACCCCCCGATGTCAGAGCGCAATTTGCCCTCAAAGGCGCTGGCTTGTTTCGAAGCTAAGTTCCTAGCATCCCAACCAAGCATAGCCATTTGCAATGCTTGCGGCAACCCCTAAAATTGGCAACTCTGGCAGACCAGATTTGACGAAGTGTGGTTTTGCACACCGTACATATATGGTCAAGCAACTGGCTTAACCCAAGCCCCAATGTTGAGGCGTCCCCAAAAAGAAGCTCATAGTTTCGACTTTGGTGGCCACTTCCATGTGACATATTATTGAACCTATTTTGGTTATGAGAATATACACATGTATGCTACCCTCAAAACTATTGTTCCCAGATAAACATACCGGTATTTGGAAGTCAAATGGCCGTCATCTTAGAACCTAATACCTGCGGCGTTTGATTTCCGAAGGGGTCATGCCTTCCAAAATGGCAGACCTCTCAGCACTTGCTTTCCAAAGGATCTCAATGGCACGCCAGCGAATGCTGGGATCATCCTTCTTGCACCTCAGCAGCCATTGCAGCGGGGAAGAAGGAAGGTTGATTCCTAATCTATTCGTTCTCATGTGGGGGAAAAATGGAAAATGTGGTTTATCAAATCTTTGGAGAGTAACGCTTCAGCGAAGGCTTTTTTGGCATCCCCATACGCAGTCTGACCATGGTTGGAGGGCTTCTCCTTCGACTGAACCTTGCCCTTTTTTTTGGTGTCAGCCTTCTTGGAAGCCGTGGGTTTGTTCTTCTTGGCAACGCGCTTTGGAACCTTTTTGGCACCCTCCGAACCTTTGGATCCATCCTCAGCAGCTGGGACTTGCAATTTTTGAATTGAAGGCAGTTACACCTGGATAGTTACGTCAAAACGATCTGCAGATAAATGTTCAAGGAAGGAAGATGGAAAAGACTCAAATAGCTACAGATAACTCAGAAAATGAAATTGAAGTCAAAGATCTCCATCAGCACAACCTTTTCCTTTGGCCTTCGCGTTTGCTTCCTCTCTTTTCTTGGCAGCTAACTGGATCTTAGCAAAAGGTGTGACCACCGGCGGTGACCTTGGCTTCTTTGGCGAAGGTGTGATAGTTTCATCAGCCTGGCAATGGGTGGAAGCCAGAGTTTCGGACATCATGTTTTGGGGCCATGGCTGCTAGTACATGGATGAATGCACTTGGCTTGTTCGTAAAAAAAAGGATTTGGAGCTGTGTGCCTCGAGCCCTGACTCCAAATGTGGTCTGCGAAACAGATAAAGTTCACCAGGGGCATTGGTGGGCACCACAGACTTAATTTCAGATCGCTTCAGATCCTGGGTTCCCCACTGTCCCCATCAACTGTTTGAAGAACAATCAGAACGTATCAACAGGTTGGAACTGAAAATCGAATTTAAATCAAGAAAGAGCACGTATAGGCAGTCCTTGTGCACGGTGTGTGGTTCCAGGGCACCTTTGCCATCCCAATCACCTGAGCTAATGGGTGAAGAAGGGAACTATGCCGCAGTTGTAGTTCCAACTTGTATATATTGATTCAAGTGACCCGACCATTCTCCTGCCCATTCTGGATTGGTCACCAAATGGTAGCCCCACATCTCTTCATCATCCTAGGCAAGTTGTCAGACAAACATCTTCACTTCCGTTACTTTTTGTTGTTGATTTCAACTGGTTGAAGGCTGAAAGATCCCGGCCTCATCCGTTTCACCCAAGCGCAGAGTTTTTGCCCGCAGCAATACCTTAAACAGAAATGCAAAAGTGTCACCAAAAGACTACCAACTATATCTCGTTTTCTGCACAGCCCCAAAAATATGAGTCCAAATGAATCCAAGGTACCTGGTCCGCTGGATCGAGCAGCTCCGCTTCTCCACTGGCATCTTCAGCCCCTGAGCCTGCATTGAGAAGGTTGGAGGGGAATTTGAATTGCAAGGTAGAAGCTTCCTAAATGTTTACCCCGGATGAATAACCCCCCCAACTCGTTGATAGGGTTATACTTTGATAAACCCCTGTATATATAAAATAAATCAGGATTCTGGGGCCTGGGTTTTAATTTTGGAGGGTTTCTGGGTGTTAAAACTGGTTTTTGAATGGTGCAGGATACATATCAAAACGGTGTTGGCTCAGCAGTATTCGTTAGTGGTGTTTTATCCAATTCTGCTCTGGTTTACATATGCGTGGTTTATTCAGGCTACCCCCGTCCAGCTCGACCCAGGTCCGCCTAAGTCTGCCCAGGTCAATCCCAACTTGCAGGTTCTCCCAGGTTCTCCCAGGTTTTCCCAGGTTCTCCCAGGTTCTCCCAGGTTCTCCCAGGTTCTCCCAGGAAATTAGTGATTTCCTGCGATTCTATGGGTTTCCGGGATTTCCTGGGAGAACCTGGGTGTTATTTTCTGCGATTTTGTGGGGTTTCCGGAAGCTGGGTGTTATTTTCTGTGTTTTTGTTGGTTTCCGGGATTTCCTGGGAGAACCTGGGTGTTATTTTCTGCGTTTTTGTGGAGTTTCCGGGATTTCCTGGGAGAACCTGGGTGGAAGTTGGGGATGGGCCTGGGAGAGCTGCAAGAGTTAGTTCGGGGAAAAGTGGCTGGAGGGTGGCCCGCTATTTTGACCTGCAATTTCTAAATTTCTGCCGCAGGCGTTGCCGCCCCCTTTGGCCTGCAGGTTTGCCACGCTTTAAAATTTAGTTATAAGGATTGCAGGGGTATAGCAAGTTATACTATGTTATACTTATTTTATTTTAAAGAAAGATCATCGTTATTTTGGGTGTCATCGCCCTCGCTATCATTCAGGGTCTATTCATCCGGGGTTGGAATTAGCAGCAGCCAATCTTAGCACCATCTAATTTTGACTGGAATGTGGAAAAAAACAGCTTGCAATTCAAAACCGCCTCCACCCATCTCTTGGTCATGACCGCAAGAATCTTGGAAGGAACCTAGCGCATGGATCTGGATTGATTAGGGAAGCATGGGTTCAAAATTGTTCGGAAGTAACAAAAAATTGAATATGGAACCAGGCCTACATAAATTTCCCACAAGCTCTCCAGGTCCATGTAAGCACCATTGGCACATAGCTCATCCCCTCGGTTTCCCATAGGCCCGTTTCAGCACATGGTGGATATTAGGACAAATTGTGCTTGGTCATGTTTGGTCTAATTTACCGGTGAAAGTAGACAGCCGAGTTGCAATTGGTGCAGAGCCACTGGTAAAAATCTTCATTCCAAGATTCGCCGCTAAAGGGCTTTGAGGCATCTGCCGGGCCCCCTCGGATGGGCAGCTATCACAACATGTTGTTTAAAAACGGAAAATTATACATCCCAGGATCCATTTTTTATATATGGGAAAATTGACCAAAAAACAAAAAGGTGGACGTACACTGGTTCTAGATCACTGGTTCCAGAACACCACATATGTGAACCCAGATACAATCATCGGACTGCAGAGCACCAGCGCCATCGGAATCCAAAGTCGGTCCTGAGGGTTTCATGTGAGAGCACTGCAGGATTCTGGCCAACATTCAATGGACGGCCTCTGAAACATTGTATAACAAAATTCAGGGCTCGGGCTGTATATCAGGGTACAACCTATCATTGATGCTGGAAAGAATCTTGATGGTGCAAAAGCAGAAGTGGATGCACCAGCATATGCACTGTAGGCCCAATCAGCGTATGCCTTCATGTCCGCAGGCAACTCATCATAGTAGGGATCCGACCACTGGCCTTGGACCCGACACACCATTCCAAACAAAAATGCGATTTGCAGTTCCGACAAACCAGAAATAAACATGCCATGCAAACCAGTTCAAAAGGTTCAGAATACCAAATAACGGTGTTGTTAACTACATGAATGGTCTCTTAAAGGGCAAAATGTGAACATCATTACTGATACGGATGATATGGGGTTGTGGAAAATCAGTTGAAACACACGCATTTTGTCACTGGTTTTAACTAGAGACCTTTGTTGGAGCGAGTCACTAGTGTCATGGCCCCCTGGATTGGTCTCGTCCAAGGCATCGTCGAAGTCCAATTGCTTCGGATTCACCTGCAATCCAAGGCTATCATGGATCATCGGAGACGTGGATTGCTGATGAATCTGGCTTGGTTTACTGGCTCTATCAGATCACAACATCGAGCTGGGTACTTGCACCTTGCCTCAATATCAGCAGGTTTTTCGGGATTGAACGGGAGCCAGTCAGGGTTCAACTTCCAGTTGCGCTTCTTCGGAATCGCTGCCGGAGGTGGCATATCCTCACAATCTGGGGGTCAATGAGGGTCTCCACATCATCTGTTTGTTTAGAACTTTACCCAGAAGTGGCAACAGTTTGAAGAAAACTAATGCAGCCAAATTTCATTCACAGGGTCTTCTGGCTTGTCGGCAGAAACCTCCGAAGAATCCAGCTGAACGTCCTGGAAAGCAATGGGAAGTCGGGTTGACGTGGGTATTGATAAATCGTTGGGTTGGGTGCCTTTTTGGAGTCGAAAAAATTGTGCCATGCATCCCACCAAACTTGCCATTTTGAGATATATCCCATGTTAAGATAGACCCAAGATCACGATCAAATCAAAAACGGAAAACAAAATTTGATTACCATGGGTTTCTGAAAACAAACTGTCCTGGGCCAGCCAGAAATCTTCGGCTTCCATAGGCACCGTGTCAACAGTGTCCATAGTTGACATGGCTTTTGATTGAACCCTGTTCGAAAGTTTCCTTTTTCGGGCCACCTTGAGAAGGTATTGCATGCGTTTTGCTTCACACAACCGCTGCTCCTCTCCAAGTTTCTCCATGGAAAATTTATTGCGCAGGGATGCCACCACTTGAAGAGCTAGTTTCAAGGTCAATACCCTCCCTTCACCGACATATTGTCGAATCCATCCAGAAAAAAGTTGTTTGATGATTTTCCTCTTCAGGGTACCAACGGGCAAAATACGGTTAGTGGACACCATCCTTTCCATGTGGCCCTTGGACTTCAAACGGTTCGCCATCTTCTTCACTATCCAATCAACATGTGTTTGCCTCAACTGGTTTTGTCGGCGAAGTCGAGACGGCATGGCCAGCAGCTAGCGCCCCTAGCAGAAACCAATCTGGTTCTGTTCATTTTTTACACCTAAAAACAAGTGTGTGTATATATAAATGTATATAGGTATATATTTATATATACAGGATATATATATATATATATGTATATGTATATAAATTATATATATATGTGATTTATGTTTATATATATATGTATAAATCAAGAACCATTGTCGAAATCGATTGCTCGAGCTTTTACACTGAGGGCCCACAAAACATGACACACTATCCCCTAAGCCACAACCATACTCACACGCTGCGGCCACCACCGGCCCTGCCTTCAACCCTGACCCCAAGGCATGGCCAAAGACGCCGGCATTGGGAACTTCAAAAGAAAATGGAAAATGAGTGGGAGTGTTTCCGAACACCTGGTGCGGAAGGTATGATGAAAAATTATACGGCGAAGGTATCACCATCCATGATAATAAGGGAAAATTTGGGGAAATATAGTCACCGTATAATCGTAATAGTTTGATTTGGATGATGGGAATATCAGCGGCCGTCTGGATGGCCCTTTAAGATGAGGAACTGCCACTTTTCTTTGACGATCTGAACCACGACTTTTGTTTGGCGGGCGCGGGATGGGCGCATGACAACACCACAATCGCAAATTCATGGTTCCCATTGTTTCTTCTTTTGCGGGATTCTCACAGTGAGATGTTTCCATCCAGGGAAAAAAGGTGTGCACATGCACACAAACCTTTGCATGCCCATATGTCTTGTAATGTCTTGTAGGCCCTCCAAAACATAAAAAACTATGTATGTATGTGTGTATATGTATACATTTAAATAAATAAATAAATAAAAATAAATAGATATATAAATATATATTATATATATAGATGTAATATACTCATGTTTTTTCCCAAAAAAATGCTAACAAATTCCAAGTCAGGGTATCTACCAGCTACATTCTCCCTTATGATTGGTTGGATCGGACATGAGGACCACGAACCTGAATGCACAAGTTTTTGATATTACATGCGATGCGCATGCGCGGGTCAAGATGACTTGCAAAGCACCAGCGCACTGCAAGTAATGACAGCCCGGCTGCAAATAAACGTGCAAGCTTTGCAGTCTAACCGGGCGGGTGGGAAAATGTACTATAAGGCTTTAAGTGCTCAAGACTTTGCAAAGTGCTGCGCCTGCCCTGCGTGTGCAAGGCAATGTAAAAATAGCAACCCAGCAGCAAATCAACGTGCAAGTTCTTCAGTGTAGGTGGGTGGGTGGGGAGAACGCTTCAAGTACACTACGGCTCAAGTGCTCAAGACAGCTTTGCAAAGTGGTGCACCTCACCTGCGCATGGCTTGAAGCGCAATCCAACGGCCAATCCAAGTGCAAGTGTTGCAGTTGAATGGGGTAGGCGGGCTTGAAAAAACGCAAACTTCATGCTTGCCACGGACAAAGTAGCATGCTTTGCAAGGCCACATGCCCAGTACTTGGAGGAAGGGGTCCTATGTGGCCATTTGGGGGTCCTATGTGACAAGTGCCTGAAGGGGTACTATGAGGGCGTTCAACCTGCGCTGGTCCTTGACATTGGGAACCCGCTGTGATTCACCGTGTGGTACTTGTTGTCTAGGATGTAGACCATCCCACCACGCTGTAGCGGTCCACAGGGACAAGGCGTGAAGGCTTCATGCCTGAAGATGCGCGAGGCACATCTCAACTTTCCGCAGCTCGGCCTCACATGATAGACCGTGCCAAAAGCGGCTGTGAAGATGGTTGGTCGGGGTACTTCGTCAGACTCACCCCGCCGTGGCCCATCATCTGGCAAACCTGGCTCGCCAGCTGGCTCTGCCTGGTCGCCCCCACGAGGTTCATCATCGGCAGCAGCAGCAGCATAAACGGCCTGTGATGCC
>Ga0126342_10005136_pt1 | contig 22703 bp, 17 predicted proteins | sample Cyp1metagenome_FD_92528 | JGI IMG/M metagenome (GOLD analysis project Ga0126342, IMG submission 92528) | Coral microbial communities from Lord Howe Island, Old Settlement Bay, Australia - Cyphastrea 1 metagenome | ecosystem: Host-associated > Invertebrates > Cnidaria > Coral ...
GGGCTCATGGGGGGTACCCTTTGGGAGCTATCCAAACTGATGATTTTTATAAAGATTTTAATTAGAAATCGATCATTTGGGGAATAGTTGTTTTTTGAATTTTTCAATGATCAACTTAAACCTGAAGTATAACAATGATGATTTAAAAAAAAAGGTAAAAAAAAACAATTGGACATAAATAGAATTGGAAATAAAAACATGTTGGATAAAAAATGGATTTCAGAATTGGTTGTTTTTTCCAATCGGGTGGGTTTATTAATCTGGGGGGACCACCTGTTTTTAAATTACATTTGTTTTTGGGCAATGGTGGTTGATTAATCCTGGGGGTATTATTAATCCTCACTTGACATTATTTGATGGTAAAAACCATGGTTTCCTGTAAATTTTCCCTTAAACCAATCCATTGAAGGTACAAACTGTTTTCAATCTCAGGTTTGTGGCGCCCCTAAGTCAAGCCAAGACTGAAAATCGTGGCGCCGATGGAGACACTGACTGAGATGGAGACTATGGTCATTAGAATTCGTGGACCTACATGGAGTTGGGCAATGGAGCAAAGCGCCCCTCAAACTTCAAGTTATCACTACGTTACTCTCCACCATTCTTGATTCTTTCTCTGGTCGTCATTGGGGTTTCATTTGCTCTTGTATTCATGCAGTTTTCTCTGGTCACTGCTGTTTCTTCTTTCTTCACAAAAAACATCCCCCAACTTCTGCTTACATCGCTTCTCACATTCCAAGAGTTGGAACTGCTCATTTCCGATATCAAGGCATTGTGAATTGTCCAAGGCAGACTTGAAAAAGCACGGCTGGACTGCTGCCATTTACTAAAGGTGGAGCTCTGTGGTAGCCTACAACACAATATCCGATATGAGTCGCGCGGAGGGACAACCTCCACATCGGTACAGGGTTTTGACCCATAACTCATAACCAACAATATAATATATATATATATACATATAATATATATATATTTAATTTATATAATGTATTATATAAGCAACAATAGATGCGATTTCGGTTTCTTTGGAAATGCGGGATTTACTCCCAATTGTGGTCTTTTCGAAAGGGGACGATTATGAGAAACCAGTGTGTTTTGGGGCTCGTTTCGGCACCCCGAAGCTACTGACTGCATCTAAATCTCATAGGTAACTGGGAGCCACTTATCACAATAATGATGGTGAACATTAGTGGTTAATGATGGTCAATAATGATGGTTAATAATGATGGTTAATAATAATGGTTTACAACTGGTTGGTGGTTTGGAACATGAATTTTGTTTTTCCATATTGGGAATAAAAACCCCAACTGACGAACTCATATTTTTCAGAGGGGTAGGTATACCACCAACCAGATTAGCTATATGATATAGTTAAACTACATATGCGATCGTCAAAATTTGGATTGTATGCCCATCTTGGGAGATGGCGATCAATCCTTTAACAGGGATTTATATGCCCAGTACAAGCATTCCTTTCATCATGGAATGGATGGCCATAAACCATATACCCATTTGGGGTTTCATATCCCAAACAAATCCCCAGTATATCTCCATTATTATTGGGTTTGTCCGAAACATTTCCAAACATGGTTTAACGCATTTATGGTAATTTTGTATGTAGTAGTCAAAACATATTATATTCCATATCCCATATGGACACGTTTTATCCCACATCACAAAAAGTAGATGTCCTAAAATTGTGGTAACCCCAAATCATCCAAATTTGACTGGATTTTGTCTTGAAATCAATGGTTTTCGGGATCCCGAATTTTAGGAAACCTCCACAACCTTTCCTATCGGGGCAGCGCTTGTCAGCGAGATCAGGTCTTCACCTACGACCAACGGATCCCCACGAGTTTATGGGACGCCTACACCGTGCTGTGTCGTGGACTGACGGTGGTCCTGCGCTTACCTGAGCACTTGAAGTCTTTGGAGGCAATGGTGCGGCCAGTGGTGCCCCACAAAGTGGTGAAAAAAACACACGAAGTGTTTGGATAGATCTACCATAAATCATAGGTTATAAACATTATAAACCAACTTAGTTAAGTCTCAACCTAGTCAAGTTTCCAAGTATGGACCATAAATCATAGTTAACCTATGTTAATTATAAACATTCACAAACCAACTTAGCTAAGTTTCTAGGGTTTAGGGTCACCACCTTGTACTCGGAGGATCATCCCGTCCAATCTTATCATTTACAGCTGGGTGAAAAAAACCCACCTACGAGTCGCAGTTCTTAAGTGGGATGAACCACCCAGTAGGAGCTTATACTTGGTGGTTCATCCCAGTTAGTAGGGTTAATCCACTTATAATTGTGGTTGTAACCCACTTACTAACTGGGATGAACCACCAAGGACATTATACAAATTATCCATTGGGTAGTTCAATAACACTATGAAATTCATTGATACAAATTATCCATTGAAACAAAATTATCCAATGTATTAGGAGCTTGTTCAATATATTGGAAGAATAGAAGATTATCCATTATACTTAAATATCCAGTACAAAAAGGATGACAATTCGGGTTTTGAGCACTGCTGAAATTGAGATACGGATGTTATGACATTGAATTTCTGGTCAACATGTGAATTTATCTGTGTAACAAAGAACACTGGGATTAACACATGTTTACTAAGGATAAGTTTGTTCAGTCATCATTTCAACAAATTCTAGGGAGACCTTTATCCATCCATATGGGTTTGTTGGATAATCCTTGTCATCCTGAAAAGTCCAGCATGAATTGGCTGGTGAATCATTCAACACAACTTGCTGGTGACATGTTCCCCATGAATTGGCTGGTTCAATCCCAATTTGTCCATCAAATCCAGATGCCATAAATCATCTTGAATCATGTTAAATCATGTTAAATCCTGCTAAATTATGTCGAATCATGTTATATAACTCATCTTAAATCATGTTAAACCATCTGAAAAAACATCTTAAATCCACTATTTTCATCTGAAACATCCACCACATTTTTGCTGGTTAAATGCACCATTTTTGTTTTGCTGGAACTCTCCAGCTGCCATGCGGGTTGTGTCCAGGACGGCGCCTCGTTGGACCTGGGCCTTCTGGATGTGGCCGCGGAGGATCCCACGGCGCCGTTGGAGGTGGTCGAGTGTCACTCGCTGGCGAGTGACGCGTTGTGGCGCTGCACCGGGAGAAATCATAGGTTTTTGTTTGCCTAATGATAGTAATATATGAGTAATTACTGTGTATTGTCATTATATGTATATACATATTTATCTATAAGTGGATAATATACTATACAATGTTGGGCCCCCGTTTGATAGCTAAGTTGGTTCATAAATCTAAAAAGTATGTTTTTTGTTGGTGATATATCTATAGTTAATGGGATTATAACCCATTTAATAACTGGGGGGGCACCACCAATAGTGGGAGAATATGGGTGAATAAATTGAATAATTTGGAAGTAGGGAAAACTATCATGGGATGAATCTGTACTGGTGGGGATATAGTAGGAAATTTGATGGGATAATACGGGTTAATGGCATAATAAAAATGGATAATCATGGGATGACTAGAATAAACAATCCCCAAGTTTGAGGTTTATGAGAATGGGTACACCAAAAACAGTGGTAGTGCGGTAATGTTGATAAAGCTGAAACCAGCAATATTTTGATGGTTATAACACCCGTTTTATGGTAAATGTTGGGACGGTTTCTTCTTGTTTTCAAAACATGATAAAGTCTGATAGAGGATTACAATGGGACGTAGCTAGATCAAGATCCCTCTGATTTTCTGCTTCCGAAAATAGCTGGTAATCCAAGAGTGGGCTCATAGGGAGCATTTGCAAAGGGGCCATGTGACAAATGTGACAAATAGCTATGTTAGATTACCAGAGATTGGTGGTTACCCCAATGGTGGATTCTGACCCCAGTTGTGGACTAAGCCTACTTGCCCCACTTAGAACTAGGTGAACCGTCAAGTGGGTTTGTCTTAAAATGGGGTCTAAGGGGTCTACCTCCAAAATTGGCAATTTTATTGGGAACATCATTATGAACCAGTGGATTCGAGGTACCCTATTTTGAGACAAACCCAAGTACAGTTCAAGGATGCTGCCAGGTATGCCCAAGTTCTTCGAAAGCGACCCAGCGACAGTTCAAGGCCGTTCCGGGTAGTCGGCGCAAGCCGTTGCATCCGATGGTGGAGAAAATCGGGGTGAACGAACCATGGGAAGATGGGAGGGACGGACTAAAATCTGGGGAGTTGCTTCCCATGCTGGGTTTGCTGGTCACAATGTGGGACAGCATTGGACTTTTGTTTTTGATATTCACCACATTGCAGCGGTGTTTCATGATTTCATTTTGGATTTTCTGATTTGATTTTTCATTCGTGGTAGAATGCGGTTTTAGCAGTGTGCCGTATGTGGTTAATAAATTTAATAATCCAATCTTAAACCACAATTACTAAGAGCACATAGCAACTTGGATAGAAATCAGGTAGCTGCGGCAGTGGTTTTATCGTTTCGGTGGCTCCAGGATACATCTCTCCTCTAGCTGCTATATCCCTGCAGCCCTCTGAAGGTGGTGCCCCGCCGGTTATGCTTGTTGGTTTCAAAAAACCATTAACTACAAACATACTGTGGAGGGAAGAAAATCTTCACCAGTTGGTAGATGATGTAGATGGTTTATGCCGCTCTAATTGGCTATAATATGTTATAATCGCAAATTATTTGCAGTGTTTCATAGGAATCCCAATAGTTACTGCAGTTACTGGTGCAGGATTTCGCAACCATCCACAGTATCTACCATAAACATCCAATCCAACCATACTTGGTGGCGAACTACCCACGGATCGTTTTTGTAGGTTAGTTCACCCTATTTGTAAGTAGATTTACCCTCTGGTTATTTAACAGTTTGCCATGGAAAATCACCAAAATAAATGGAGGTTGGTGTCGCTGGGAAAATCATCTATTTCTATGGGCCATCTATACCATGGCTATGTAACAGTCATAACCAGTGGGTACCTTAGAAAAATCCCACAAAACCAGTGATGCCACTTAAGATGGGATTCAACCCCCCAGCAACCAACATCAACCATCACCAACAACCAGGGGGCCCCGCGGCCACGATAGCCAAGTTGGTTTATAACTACAATAACTAGGGTTTATGGTAGTTATATCATGTTATAACTATAGTATACTATAGCTAGATGGGGTTTGAAACCAGCAAACATAACTAGGGGGCACCACCTTGTAGGATGTTTTAGATATATCTACAGTACCATCAATATCCATCCATCGTATAGTTCACTTAGTATTAACCTAGTTATACATCCACATTGTACAGTTATGGCCATTTACCAGTTATAACTGGTTATTTTTATGGGATTATACATTCTATAAATGGGGTGTTGTCAGTACTTACAACTGATATAACTCGGGCCATAACTGGCTCGTGAATTCTCTCCGCCCAGGGCTCAAAAGTTTCAGTCCCGACGACCTACAACTGGAGGCGGTCTTGGTCACTTGGACCTTGAGGTCGACCTGGACCTGGATACTTGGTGGTTCATCTCAGTTAGTAAGTGGGATATAACCCCAGTTATAAATGGGATAAGTAGGGTTAATCCACTTATAATTGGGGTTATCACCCACTTACTAACTGGGATGAACCACCAAGTAGGGACAATTTCACCGTTGAACCAGAAAAATCGTGAGGCAAAATAGGGATTAACATATGGAATTTTGATGAAATATGTGTCTGAAAATGGGATGTACCCAAAAATAGTCCTGTTCAATGGGAAAGTGATCATAAACCATCGGTTTTTGAGGTACAGCTGTACCTTATTTTCAGACAAACCCACTTAGCCATCAAACCTTGAGGGAAACATAGGGATTTGACACGTCGTAACCAATGAAACCTTGGGAAATAGAGAAACCAACATGGGGATTCGTTGTTGACAGATAAGTTGGAGGCATCATGTTTATGTTTATGCATGCTACACTGTATGTATATATATATAATATACATATGTTGGGTTATGAATTATATCTATAAAATATTTAAGTGGAGTATGTTGTGGTTTATAACGTGAATGGATGATAAGTTAGTTTAAAGCATTTTATAGCTACTACAAGAGTAGGGCTTATTTTGATATTTGCCGGTGGATGGATTTACGGATATTTTTTACGAACAAAAAACAAAAAGGCTGACCTGCTTCCTCAAGGCACTGACCCAGAAAAAACGGGTGCCAAGACGTACCATCCACCGCAGCAAGCAGCGGTTTGATTCCACTGCCAGATTTATGGAGATTAGAAGCACCAAAAGGTTGGGATTTACCCTCTGGGTATTTGTTACATAGCCATGGTATAGATGGCCCATTATGGCCCATTTATAGATGGTTTACCTATTAAAAAGGGTGGATCTTTCCATGGCTATGTTAAATAACCAGATGGTAACAACGATAACATCGTTTTATTTTGTTTTGGCTTCAGATTCGTTATCAACAAAAAATCCATCGCAACCAAGCAGATTCCACATATTTGTCGCCACCTTTGGGCCCAATGAAATAGGTCAGTTGTGACAAGTTGGTGACATCTAATAATTTGAGAGGTGTTCATGATGGATATATCTGCCGACTGGTTGAGATAAATTATGATGAACAAAATCCTGGCGGATTTGCCGACCTGGAATCAGCCACCAGAAGATTGAAATTTAGCCACCCAAAAATAAGTTGGTATACGAAGTAACGAAATGCAGGGGGTTCTGGTGGATATATCTGCAGTTATCTGCAGTTGGATGTGTTCATACACAAACTTATACTTCGGAAGGGTCCTTTCTATAGGTCATTGAACTGTCAATCGAAAGTGTAAAGATGGATAGATCACCAACGATAGAGAGCCAAGTTCAAGTGTACGTCCCCGATGAATACTGACAAACATGTGGGTCTGAATGACAACAGATTGGGTACATATTGGATGTTTTGTGCCATGGTAGTCCTGGTTGGTGGTTTGGAACATGTTTTTTTTTCCATTCAGTTGGGCTGACCAACTTATATTTTTCAGAGCGGTAGGCTCAACCACCAACCAGTAGTGGGATGTTTGATAGCGACGTGGTGCTACCGGAACCCTCCGGTAACATGGCACGTTTGATCGATTTCCGAAGAGTGAAATTGGTGACCTGACCGCTGACGAATAGTTGGAAACTTTGTTGAAGGCGTTTGATGAAGCTATCACCGGTAACATAGCCCGTAGATATGGACCTTATATGACCTATATATGGTAGGTACCTCCAATTTAGGTTCCTGAAACGGCTACCGATTTTGTTTTTCTGTCCACATGCTATGACATGTAAGTGTATTCACAACAGTTGAAGTGGGATGTTTCACACGATCACCAGTCTTTGACGCCATTCCCTGCAAGGTGGCTAGTTATGCTTGTTGGTTTATGTTGATCCCATTCACTCGTTCGATAATGTAGTGATGTTCACCATTCATCTATCATCAGACAACACAACCATTAATTCCAATGTGCACTATATAACTATATAGTTTAATATAAATCCCAAGTTGTTCCCCTAGATGCTTCAGTGATTACCTTCTCTTGGGTTACCATCACCTCAGCGTTTCTCCAAAAACACTCCGCGCAACGCGCGTTGCGCGAGCTCCGCGAGGAAAAGGTGGATGGCTCCTTGGGGTTGCTGCATCCTGCCCGAGTCCCTTGGTTCCAACGGCAGCGATGGAGAGAGCCTCCGGTCGGGTCTCAGGACTTGATCATGGCTTGGTGAGGTTACGACTTGATCAATGGGTTATATTGGTTAGTAACTTTACATACACCTATGTACAATTGGTGAATAGATGTTACTAGTTTATTATTGACAATGAGGTTCTAACCCAGGTATTTACTTGATAACCTCACCTCAGGGCCCATTGGGACTGAAGCATCAAGCATCGAGGAGGATTGGGATTTTTTGTTCTATACCAACATTGGGAATTGACAGTTGGTTTATGATAGATAAATCGATTTTTTTGGGTTTGTAACTTGGCTATACAACTATGGTGTATGGTAGATGTATCTATAGTTGGATAGGTTTATAAGCAACTTACAATTGAGGATGGCAAATTTCGGAACTGGATACCAAACATGACCAGATTCTCTGTGTGTTCCATAACTTTAAAGTCTGATTCACGCTCTGTGATTCCATGCAGTTGCTGACATGATGGTTGCCCTTATCCCTGTTTCAAACTGCTCATTTTCTATCCCAATCCCATGTTCACATGGGATTGGGATGAACATGATGAACGAAGAAAACCCCGGAATTTCGCATAGCCGTACAGCCCTGAGTTTCCCTTAAACTATTGACCATGACAAAGCGCAGGATTTGGTGCGATTGATGTTTATAACTGGTTGGTGGTTTCAAACATTTTTTTTTATGTTCCATCATATATGGGATAATCCTTCCCATTGACTAATATTTTTCAAGATGGTTAAAACCACCAACCAGTTTTAGTTGCCATTCTCAGGTACCCTCTGGTAATTTGTTACAGTTCGCTATTGAAAATGGCCCAGTCGAAATAGTTGATTTACCCATTTAAAACCACCAACCAGTATATAATCTCAATATATCTCAATATAATCCTATATAATCTCCATATAATCACCATATAGTCCCATTTTAATCCCCACCATCTAGTTGCTATCCATGGTTGTTGCACCACCAACCAGATTATTATTAACCATATATTAACCATATATTAACCATCAAATGGGGGATTTTCCAGCCAGGATGGGTTGTTTTTTCTGGGTTCCCATCTTTTTGTGCCCACCCAGGATCCTGAGACTTTGGAAATCATCGACGGGCACCTTGGACGCTAATATGGGCGTTTTGGGAAGATTCGTTGATCTATGGCAGTTTTTTTTACGTAACCCCAAAATAGACAGAACAGAGGGAACTCTGGGAATATGAAGTAAATATGATATTATACTTGGTGGTTCATCCCAGTTAGTAAGTGGGATATAACCCCAGTTATAAGTGGATTAACCATACTTATCCCATTTATAACTGGGGTTATATCCCACTTACTAACAGGGATGAACCACCAAGTATCATCTATGACATCCTGGAAACACTCGAATGTAACTTCTTGGGGGTTGCTGTACATGGTGGTGCCCCAGGTTTGTTTACTGAAGTTGATTTTTCCCGGGCAGATTCCGCCACTTTTTGTGGCGAATCTGCTCGTAATGGAATGGAAACCTTGCAACGACGAGGATCTAAGCCATAAACAAATGGTTGACTGATGGTCGATATGTGGTAACACAGAACCATACAGAACCATTTCATTTGGGTACATTTCAAACAGGTTTCAGTTTTTTCATCAGAAGTAATCTATGAAATACTATGAAACTGATTTAAACTAATAAGATGTTGGATGATGTTGGCGTATGTTTCCCGTAAAATATGATGAAATAATATGAAATAGGCTGTGATGGGTTGCATATGGTTGCATTGGGTTATATCTGATTTACCGTACAGGTGAAAATGAAAGTTGCGGCCTATGTCAGCGCTTTGGAAAATGGAGAGCTTTTGCCAGCTGAGAGCTCGGCTATGGACTTGATATCGCGTGGGGCCCTCCGTTCAGACGACCTGGCCCGCAGCTTGGTTCCACACTTGCTGCATAAAGCAGACAAGCTTCGACGAGGATGTGTGTTGCGTCCTGGAGGATCTACTGGTGAGGCAACCGGCCTCATGGAGCTAGGTTTCTTACTGGGCGGGGCGCTCAACAACTCTGCCCTGCAGCATGCATTTGGCATCAGCAAGAGGCATGCCAAGATAGCTGCTCCTCCTCTCATCAACCCGCTGCTTCCGTACTTCTTTGCGGTAGAAGGGGAGGCTCTGCAAGAAGCAGTGTCAACCACTTTGAACTTGCTCAAGAACCGCGAACACTACATGTTAGTCCGCGATGAAGTGGTGTACGCCAGGTCCTTCAATGCCATCTACGGAATGGGAACTTGGTTTGGTGTGGTTTAGTAGGGTTTTGGATGGTTTTTGGGGCCCATGCTGGCCCATGTTGGGTGACATGGGTTCCTTGTTTGCAAGGGGGGTAATGTTCCATGTGTAGTTTAGGGGTCACATACCCCAGGAATAATTACGGTTTTGCTGTTGGGGAAGAAGGGATGTGAAAGGGGCTGGGGGAGGAATGCTGGGAAAGGATTGGAAAGGGTTGGTTTTGTGTGGTTTAGTGGGGTTTTGGATGGTTTTGGGTGGTTTTGGGGCCCATGCTGGCCCATGTTGGGTGAGGTGGGTTCCTTGTTTGCAAGGGGGGTAATGTTCCATGTGTAGTTTGGGGGTCACATACCCCAGGAATAATTACGGTTTTGCTGTTTGGGAAGAAGGGATGTGAAAGGGGCTGGGGGGAATGCTGGGAAAGGATGGGAAATGGTTGGCTTTGTGTGGTTTAGTAGGGTTTTGGTTGGGTGAGGTGGGTTCCTTGTTTGCAAGGGGGGTAATGTTCCATGTGTGGTTTAGGGGTCACATACCCCAGGAATAATTTTGGTTTTGCTGTTTGGGATGAAGGGATGTGAAAGGGGCTGGGGGAGGAATGCTGGGAAAGGATGGGAAAGGTTGGTTTTGTGTGATTTACTAGGGTTTTGGGTGGTTTTGGGGCCCATGCTGAAACCTGTTTGAATTTGAAATAACCAAATGGAAGTTATCATACTTGAAATGTACCCAAATGGCCTAATCATTGAATCAGTGAGGCGGGGTATCAATGTTTCGTTGCATACATTCCATCTTCAGGTTGCGTGTGGGATTCTTGCAGGATGTGCCACCATCAAAAGTAACTGTAGCTTGTATCAATGGGAATTCCAGGATCTAATACATGGAGGTATGTAAACGTACCATATGTTTGGCCGTATTTGGCTGGGATATTCCCTTAGGCCTTAAACATGGGCCTTATATATGGCGGTAGGTACCTCCAATCAATCGGTTCCTGAAATTCCCACTGTAATGTATCTGGGTCGGTTCAGAAAAGGAGTAGAGCCTAACATGTCACTTTTGATGAGACACATGATCATACACCATGGGATTTTGGTGTAACATTTGGTAAACTCATATAACCTCGGAGTCAGCAAAAAAGACTAAATTCAAAGGAGAGGATATCACACTACTCCAATTTTTGTGCACCCGGGTAATCAGGACCACCCCCAAACTTTTGGGAAATGACTATAAATTCACAGACCTTATAATAGCTCATATATGCCAATAACAAATGCAATTGAATAAAACATGGAGTTTCCTACTGTTATGGCCCTTAACAGTTACAAATGGGCTTATTTCATGCTATACATATATACATATATCACCTTAGTTATAGGAGTTACAAGTCCATTTAAAACTGTTAGTTGGGCCATAACTGCACAAATTCTCCCGTTTTGGGTTTCCGTTGCTTCACTGTGCAGGTTGCCATTGCTTTCCTCCAAGTCGGTGGGCTTCAGTGAGGATATCTCAAAGGCGTGCCGAGAGTATCATCCTGCCTTGGGAATGTGGTGATGGGTACAATGAAAAGCTATGGTTGATGGTCTATGGTTTATGGATGTTTATGGTCTAACTAACATTGTGGTAAACTAACATTATGGTTGATGGTCTATGGTTCCCCTCTGGTAAACTAACATTATGGTTGATGGTCTATGGTTTACTGGTTGGTGGTTTGGAACATGATTTGTTTTATGAATTTCCGTATATTGGGAATGTCATCATCCCAACTGACGAACTCATATTTTTCAGAGGTGTTGAAACCACCAACCAGATGATATATCTATGATAATTGGTAGATCTCACCCATATCAAAGCCCATCTACCCTCTGGCAAACCAACAGTTTTTGCCATGGAAAATCATCATCCTTAATAGGTAAATCAACTATAAATGGGCCATGTTCATTGCTATGTTAAATTACCAGAGGGTATATAATGTGGTAAAGCCAGTGCCATAAATCTACCATTTGGGGATGGTTTATACCATCCAAAAATGCTAATTTTGGGGATGGTTTGTTATTGGCTTTTCCACATTACACCAAAAAAACATGGGAGAATCCCAGAATGTTGGGAACTTACGATCACCAAAGTTGTTGAATAATTACTTGTAGTTACTAAGTTGCCAAGTACCATGGAAGTGCTGAAAAATCTCAAACCATGGGTTTGGTCATAGTTTTTAACAAAATGATGCTCCGCACATGGAGGATAGCATTTTGATACTTTATGTTGTTTCTCCTTGGATGATGATGTTCACAGCACCAATGCCTTCTGGGGTATTGCTGTTTGGACCTTTGCAGTAACAGGAGCTGCTTTCCCGGGCAAGCTCCTGCCAATCATCGGGTGTTCCACCAGGGTAAAGTTGTTTCAACTGATGGACTACAAAGAAATCTCAAGTATAAACTACAGTACGCGCCCCCCTAGTTATGTTTGTTGGTTCAATTTCAACCCATTATATAACTAGCTTTATATATCCACCACAAACCATAGAATTGCCTAGTTATACACCAGCTTAGCTATCATAAATCAGCTATAAATTCCATGAAATCCCCGTTTTGGTTGTTTAAATCACCATTTTCCACCACAAATAGTGGTGGTTGGGAGCCTATCGGAGCTTTGCTTGTACTATTTTGGATCACCATGTTCCCTATCAGCCATGGGGAGCCGGAGCTACAATCAGAGTCTCCCCAGACATGGGAGCCAGTTGTGGCCCAACGAACAGTTATACCCTCTGGTAATTTAACATAGCTCTTGAAAATGCAATATTTTTACTGGGAGAATCAACTATTTCGACTGGGCCATTTTCAATAGTAACAAATTACCAGAGGGTAAATGGAATGAAGTTTAACCTCCTATAACTAGTTGGTTATAAATTATAAATCATGATTTCTAAGTCCATACAAATACCTGTTCGTTGGGCCATAACTGTAGACCCAACTTGCCAATCTTGCCATTTGAAGGGGGAACATGAGAATCAACCCTTATTTTTTTCGGGGAGGGTACCCTATTCTCAGACAAACCCGAATCAGTTCTACAAAGTGGTTCCCCTGATTTTCTACTTTGTGAAGTTGCTTTGTAGCTATAGATTAACTATGGTTCATGGTCATATCTAATTAATTCTATATAATATTATATAATTATTTATAGTCTAATTCATTCTATATTAACTATGGTTCATGGTTATATCCAATTAGTTCTATATTTATTTTATTGGTTATATCCAATTCGTTCTATATTTATTTTATTGGTCATATCCAATTAGTTCTATACATTTATATCTATAGTTGAGCTTTATACCCCAACTCAGCCAGGTCCGGGGCATGTTGGAGGAGAAGCATCCGACGCCCGCCACCGGAGCTGGGAAACCAACGCACTGGGGATAGGGCTACAGTTGTGGCCCAACCAACAGTTACCCTCTGGTAAACTGTTACAAAAAAACGGTGGAACATCACCATGTTTAATGGGTAAATCAACTATTTGTGTGGCCATGTTCAATAGCTAGGTTATATCACTGTTCTGATTGGTGGTTTGGAACATGAATTTTATGACTTTCCATATGTTGGGAATGTCATCATCCCAACTGACGTTCATATTTTTCAGAGGGGTTGAAGCCACCAACCAGATGAAAGTACAACTCTTACTTAAGGTATTAATTATAGGAGTGATAAACCCATTTATAACTGTTAAGAGTCATAACTAACTGTAAAATATAGTCACATGTATAGCAGCGAGAGTAGCTTTTGACCCACAGCTGTATTTGGTTGGATCAAATATCCCAAGAAGAATCCTAACTTGTCAGGTTAGTGAAATATTATTTACCTAGATGTGATGGATTTAACCAACCAAAATGGGGTTTTAATATGATCTAATGAGATCTAATCGTATATTTCTTACGCTCAGAACAGTTCTGGCCGAACTGACATTTTTTAAATGTGCTCATAATCATATATAATCAACGAGTTATAGGAGTTATTTCATTCCATTTCAGGCCCTGTTAGTTGGGCCATAACTGCATTAGTTATATATATAATTATATATATATATATATCATGCTATATCCACCAGAACTTAAGGTTATATATACAACTGTTAAACTTGGGCCATCACGGGCCATGTTTCGGACCTCATGATCGCTCTGTTTCGCAGCTTAGGAACTTCCGTTTGCCCAAAGGCGTGACGTCCCTCATTGTGGAGGCGCACTGCTGGGCCTGGGGGTTGTGTTTCAACTTAAGAATCAGATTTATATGATAGTATTGAATATTTATAAACATTGAATACTCATATATTTAAATATTAATCATATCTTGGAATATGCTATCTAAATATATATATATATTGAACATATTTATATTTATATAAAGATTGGTCCAACCAACATATGATGGAATATGTTGTGTTGTTATATATAGTAATTATACCATGGGAATATTAAGGAAAAACAACATTTTTGGGGTTGCCAAAACTCTTTCACTACCAACTCATCCGAACTCTTCGCGCGGAGAGGTGGTGAGACCTGAAGTTCAGGTTTGCGTACCATACAGAGCCTCGGTGAGCAGAAAGGTTGAGTCACCAAAAAATGGCGAGATCTTTGTGGAGACCCTGTAGATCTTCTTGAAACATTTTTTGAACTAGACATTCATGATAAATAAAATTATGCACATATATTATATAGTTATTGTATGTTATTCTATGTTATAGTATGTTCTTGTATATTATTGTATGTGTTTCTGTAGGTTATTGTTTGTTTGCGTTCAGACAGTTTCAGATGTTTCAATATGTTTCAATGAAAAGCTGATATCTCGACATGGAATATGCCAACCAAACCTGGCATTGCTAAGAGCTTCTTGATGGCCATAAACGCTCAGCCACATTTTGTGGGTGTACCTCACAGTTATGGCCCAACTAACAGGGCCTTAAATGGAATGGAATAACACCTATAGCTAGTTTTAAGTATATATATATATATATTATATATATAATCCTCCCGGCAATATCCCATACAAAGCAAGGAGCTCGGGCTCCCAAAACAACCAAGTTTTGTACAAGCACTTTTCTCTACAAAGCTTGGATCTCATGCTCTGACATTGATGCTAAATTAACTGTTTTTTTTCAACATAAATGAATCCTAACTTTGTAGAGGGGCCTGATGTGAAATTTGTAACCTATATCCAGCTTTGTAGAGCCAGACGCTTCTGATTTTCAATCATGTTAAACTTTGTAATCCAAAGAGATTTCATATTTTCACCGTTTGAAAATTTGTAGGGGAGTGGGTTTGTCTGCAGGAGTAAACAGGTTGAGGTTTGTAAGGTGTAGACTTGTCCTTGTTCTGTAGGTTTGAACTTCATAACTGCGTGTCACCGTTGCTGTTTTGTTCTGCTGTGAGATAAGGTTTTTCTAAATGATTTGATGAGATTTTATGATATTATGACATATATTATGACTATGAATGAATGAATGAATGAATGAATGAAAAGAAAAGTGAAACAAAGTGAGGGAAACAAGTTAGAGATGAGCTGATGCGAGTTGTACAGAAACAATCTGAAACAATTTCAAACCAAAACCTTGGGGGCAAACGTATAAAAGAGACAAACACATGTGTGCTGCCCGCTGGCGGCGAGATTGGGATAACTTGAAAAAATGTGCAAATGTTGTGAAACCACGTGGGCTTTACAAAGCCCAAAAACAAAATACTGTAGGATTTTTGGGTTTTTGAGCTTCAAGACCTGATGCTAATTTGGCAACTTTTTTACAACATAAATGAATCCTAACTTTGTAAAGCCTTATGTTGTGAAAGAACACCAGTCATAGGTGTACATTCCATGATGTGTCCCCTGTTTCAACTTTGTAGAGGCTGAAACACACCTGATACTACGACATTTGCGGTTACAAAGCTCGGCTCCCAAGTTACCCATGGAATTCACAGGGGGACTATATATATGGGAATCGATCTTAAGGTCCTTGTAAGGAGTTTTAATTGCGAAAGCCGTGCATGTTATGTTGGAAACCCTCGCGAAAGTTTTTTTCGAGCTCGCGAAAGTAAAATTTAATTTCGCAAAAGTTTCGCGAAAGTTGGATATTATGAATCACCATAAGTACACTATATAGTTGCATAATACAATGTAATTCCTTGCACTGAATTGATCATGACCTTTATTCCACGAACAATTTTGATAAGTTTGATTTCGGGTTGACATTGGCATCCCTTTCTAAAGAGAGGTTTGTATTGGATTGGTTTTTGTCCTCAGATTGCATTTTAGGATTGTTTCTTCATAATTTTGTGTGTACCAGGTTCTAGGATCTGCACGTAGAAGGGCTAGCGTTGGAGGAACACGTTTTTTGGTGATGCTTTTTTGGCAACAAAAATTGGCTACAGAAAAAAAACAACCAGAGGAGAGACAAATTCCATCCTCACCAAACGTTCAGAGCACCAAGATCGCAGCATTCCGAAAGCAGCCAGACAACCAGGTTGGGATGATAAATGCAGCAAAGCTGGCTCGTCGCTTGCAGACGCGACGAGAGAAATGGGAAAGGATGCGTCAAAATGCCAAAGGAAATTCAAGCTCTGACAGTTCAACATCAAACACGAGTGGTTCGAGCAGTTCGAATTCTGCTGCGAATGATTAACCGAGTGTGCGCAGGGTTAAAAGATGAATTTGTTGTGATACTGGGACCAGTGTGAACAGCTCACCCCTTTTCACCTTGCAGCCTCAATGCCTCCCATATATTGTTACCATCTAATTGTTTTGAAACATACCATTAAATCCTATCTTGCTATTCTCTCGGGCCATATGCTATGGTTCACATCGGTCCAGCCACCTGATGGTTCTCAGGTTACCAAGGTTTTCGTCTACTGGCAGTTATGAAGGCGACACGCGATCGGGTGATGCTGCTGTTGCCCATTGTGTGCGAAACACGCGGGTGGTATTGGGTCCACTTGTATACTGGGCGCTGTATGGAGGTATCATTTTTTCTTGGTATCTTGAAAGTTGTGAATACATGATGGATACGGGTTCAGAACAATGGTTATGGGATGTTATGGGTAAAACCAGGGTCGTTGGTCCATACCCACCTAAAAAAATCAGCTTGAACTGCAAATTATTTTCTGCCGATTTATTGATACCCCAGTACATACCAACAGCACCCAATATTGTGAGGTACCGAAGTTATCTAATGCCATTAATGTAGTAATTAGCTAGAAACACATTTTTTTAGTGGGAAGCCCAATGCCATAAACCTACGATTTGGAAATGGTTTATAGCGCCCAGAAAAGCGCCCATGAGGATACCGTGATTTTGGAGATGGTTTATGGCAGCCAGGGTGTAGCAGATTAATGATATGTCATGCAAGGCGGTGGTGACCCCAAAGTTACAATGGGTTTACAACCGTAGTAGCTATGCAAGTTCTATCCCGCATTTTGACCAAACAGTCACATTGGAGTTATTTGCCTGAACTTAGCTATCATAAGTCATAAGTCAGCAATAATCCCATTAAACCACATGAATTCCACATTATGTTTTGGTTAAATCTCCATTTTCCTATGGTTAAACTATTTATCAACCAACTTAGCGATTCCGAACTGGGGCACCACGGGTTTCTGTCTCGGTTGCCAGGATGGTGCCTGGCTGACAGAGGATGCTGCTGATGTCATGTCCAAGGAGCGGGATATCAAGCTGTCGCGCCATGATGTTCTTGATGTTATTGGGAATAAACCATGAAAACAATCAGAAAAAATCGGGTCTAACATGTTTCAAACAAATGACTGAAATGCTAGTAATTACACAATGTTTTTTGCGTTTGATTTAGGAAACATTGGGGGATGTTATGCATCTTTGATGATGTTTATAGAAGGGGGTGATGTCAGCAAAGTGGGATTTTATTCAACCTAGCTGAGATTTTCACAATTCACAGGATTTGTTGCACCAATGAAATGTTTTTAAATATCTTAAAATGTCATAGTCCAATCCCAGGTTTTTGGGTTCTTTGTCAGATACTTGTCGGATAAGTCAGATGGCTGAAACCCTATAAATAATGGGATAAACCATCTATCAACTGGTGATTCGGATTTCGCTGGCCCATCCACAGTATCAACCGATCAAAACATGGTAAAACCCCACTGGGTTGCCAGGGTTGCCATGGTAAAAACCTGAGGACTTGGGAATGGAGCGCCCAAAGCGCCTGAGTTTTGAGGCCTTAAAACCTGGAGGACACGGACCGGTGAAATCTTTGGATAGAGATGTCTACTTGGTGGCGAACTAGCCGTTATGTTATATCCCTGGTTTTCTTCGTGTGATTTTTGTAGGGTAAATCTTTGTTAATCTATACTTAACTAGGGTGAATTAACCGACTTACGATCCGTGGGATGAGCCACCAAGTAGGACTTTAAACACGGGGATGAGTCAAAAAACTACACAAAAATTGCGGGGAAGAACATCCATAAATCCCAGCAATTTTGATGTTCGAAAGGGCACCAGGTTTTTTTTTTACCCATAGCCACATGCGAATTGATTAATTTAGCATAAATTAACCATCAAACATAGGGACAGAATGGATAAGGTGGTTCAAGCAATGGAGACAGAATAGGGATATAGCGATATCACCAACAAAATGGATGAGGTGGTTCCCCCCACTTAACTTTTACGCTGGTTTTCAAGTGGGTGACAGTGGCGATTAGATGTCTGTTAGAGTTATACACTTAGCAAACTGGATAATTGGGTTGAAAAATGCCAACTTAGCATTAGGCGCCACATTGTAGGAGTAACATCCATATGAGTCTGCTGGATAAGTCTTTATTTTCCACTCACTCCACCATGAAAGGCAATGGAATCCACCATGTCACATTCGTTGCTGAGAGTTGCGAAAAAAGCCCAACAGGTGAATCAACTGTAAAGTACTCACTTGTGGTTGATGTCTTCATTTGATGGGAATCCCCCAAAAAACATAAAAAAACGGGGTTTGATTTTTCAGGAGGAAGAGATTGCTGTATAAAGCCAAAAATAACCGCGGCTAGTCTAATCTGGCATTCGGAACTTCATATTAGCACCCTCCGGAATCAAACTTGGCAATGGAAAGTCCTTTCTTTATAGGTGATTGTCCCAGTCAAATCCAAGATATTCATTGTTATACTCCCAGTATAAATAGGAAATCCCCCATTTAAAGATGATAGCCCCATTTAACACCACTGGATTTTCTGTTACCTCGTTTGATTACACCAGAGGGTACTTATTAGTACATTACATATTAGTACTTATCCCCATGTGATCTCATTTGTAGTTCATATTCCCAGCACCGAAGATTTCCAGTGCCAGGCTGCCTTTTTGTATACTTAACATGGAGAAGAAACTAACTCTTGTTGATTCGGAATGGTGAGACTAAGAAACAAATTCCAAAGACCCTCCGGTAATCAAACATAGCAATAAGTTGAATAAAGGATTTTCACTTGTTGTTCGATGATGAATGATGATGATAATGATGAGGATGTTGGATGATGATGATTATGATGATGATGATGATGAAGCCGAAGCAGCTCCAACTTGTCACCGCTCAGACCCTTCATGTTCAGATGCTTCAGGCGAAAGAGGAAGAAGGAAACAGATTGGTAAAAAAAAACATGTGATTTCAATAATCATATATAGATATATATATATATATATATTTATATACATACATATACGCATGTATAATGTATAATTCAAATATATAAGTATTATTATGTATAGATCTTTTCTGCTGGTCTCCTCTTGTTTGTTGTTCTGCTCTCCTCTGCTGATTTCTTCCTCTCCATTGTTCTCCTCTTTTTTGCTGTTCTGCTCTCCTCTATTGATTTCCTCCTCTGTTGTTCTTATCTGCTCTGCTGTTCTTTTCTCCTCGGTTGTTCTCCTCTTCCCAGCTCTTCTCATTTGTTCTGCTATTCTTTTCTCCACTGTTGTGCTTATCTGCTTTGTTGTTCTGATTTGCTCTGTTTGTTGATGAGAGGATTTCTTGATGAGAAGGTGTCTTGATGATAGAGTATTTTGATGGTAAGGTTTGTTTGTCAGAGGGCCAGATGGTATATATGGGGATACCGCCTGTATATATTTTTTTGATCTGTATCACATAACAACCCCAGATCACATTACCCGTTGACTTCTTTATAATTATAGGCGAAGGCAACATGTTGATATGTTGTCGCAGTTTTTCACCTCAGAGGTACCAACCCCCAAAAAAAACACAGTTATGGCCTTTAACAGTTATACATGGGCTTATAATGATCTATAACTCTAACCTTAGTTATAGGAGTTTGATGTCCATTTATAACCTTTTATAACTATTACCCTCTGGTAAACTAACATAACTATGGAAAATCACCATTTTCAATGGGTACATCCATTACAAATGGGCCATTTTCAATAGCTATGTTAACTTACCAGAGGGTGCCTTAACTGCACCAAGTCTGTTTGTATCAAACCTCAGCCCTGAGAGATTGTAGGATATGGTGCGGGAGAAGCACCCACACTGAGCGATGTCATGGCAAAGGCGGAGGCTGGGCGAAGCCGAAAGAATCAGCGGTTCAGCGGGTTTCACAAGCTTTCAATGATATCCTCTGGTCATGACTAACATAGCCATTGAAAATAACCATTTATAGTTTTTTTTTCCCATAGTTATGTTAGTTTACCAGAGGGTATCTTATATAATCCAGAAATGTGATGAAATTGAAGGGTATGAATGATCCACAAATGCCTTTTTTGTGGTGTCAAAATATGTCCAAATCATCCGGTCATCCCACGTGGTTGGCTGGAAAAACCCAAAAATACTGTAGATGATTGTCCCATCAACGTCTCTATTTATAGGCGATTTCCAAATTGCCATCTTTAATTGCAAAAGGGTTTTTCTCAGCAGCTGGGGGATGCACCTGGACTCTCCGCTCTCCAACAAGGATTAACATCTCTTCGACTCAATATAGGCCTATACAACAGATGTTTTTTTTCCCTAAAATAGGCCTGTACCCCCAAATCATCAATTTTACCGTGGGATTTTCCATTATGAACCATCCTTCTTGGGTCCATTTTGGGACCCCCCCAACTTATAATATATATATATATACATAGCCAACATATCACTGGCTTGGCGTGTTTCATGTTTTTTTTGTTGCCTCCATCTCTCAAAATGGGGACGGGACCCAAAGGACTTGAGACAATCCAAAACTGGAGGGTCGGAAAGGTATGGCCGCAAAACTATGTTGGTAGTGAAATGTACTTACAGGAGCGGACTAGCACTTACAATATGTTTCTTCAAAACTGTTGTATTTGATGTTGATGCCAAAAAAAGGTTGAATATGCCGTAATACAGCTCCAAAACAACATTAAAACAGAGAACTGATCAACAAAAGTGCCTGGTCTAATTTGAGAATTTCACCACAAAACAACAGACTTTTGGTCGGAGAATGTTCGCCAGAAATTGGATCCTCACCGAGCCGAAAAATGTGGGACTACCATGGCCAGCTGGCAGCTGAAAGGCCTATGTCATGAGCGACAACCCCCACGACCTGGAGGAGGGTTGGGTGGTGGTGATGAAGAACGGCCTGCGGCTCAAGGTGAAGACGGAGGTTGCTTGGTGACGTGGGACACCGCCAGGTGGTGTCCCAGTTAGCTAAGTTGGTTTATGACATAAAGGGCTGGTAGAAACATCATGATACATCTATAGTTACGGAGAGGTGCAATCCCTTGTCGGGCGGGGAAGAAATGTCCAGACACATGGTTGAGACAAGGCAAATGATCATGAAAAGTACAGCATCTTCAGCCCATACCTAAGGGTGGGCTTCACTAGCTCACTAGTCACTAGCCTAGTGTATCTGAACGAGAAGAGTTGATATAGATGGTCCATGGAATCAGTTTGCTGGTGGGATATATACATATATATATACTTACAATATACATGTAAAATGTAATACATGTATAGGCACCATATGTTGGATATTCAGTATTTATTGATATATATATATATATGTATTTGTATATATAAGTATATATATACACATATTCTTATATACACATTCAAATCCATTATTAATTGGTTGAACCTCTATATGTTCCACCTTTGTATCGAATCCCAAAAAGAGGTGTATCACATGATCCACGGCTGGTGGTCTGGGAACATCTCCGTCAAAACGCTACGACCACTCTTCGAAGACGCGCGCATCGCAAACGTCTCCTGGGAGACGCTGCGGATGTGTTTGGTGGGCCGATGGCGAGGACGGAACAGGGCGGGGACGGTGCCCAGTTAAGCATCAAATCATGGGGATATGATGAATCATGGCGTTGGTGGGAGAAGAACTTGGGATAGCTTGGGACTATGGGAAAATGAATGATTTATGATTTAACTGTCAAAAATGAGGAGATTATGGTGATACGATTGGGATAAAGGGGATAGAATGCCCATATTCTCTAGTAAACTGACAGTTTGCCATGGAACATCACAATCTTTTAATAGGTAAATCATGGAATGGGCTAGTTCTCATAGCTGTACAGTTTACCAGAGGGTAAGTGGTAAATAAGCCGTATTTTCTTGGAGCATATCCCATATGTAACTGGGTTATTATATTGCTTATTACCATTTATACTTGAAAGGTACATGATCTACCATGCCTCAGGTACATTGTTGTCCATGTAACTGTTCTGGCTCTAGAGCTCGACCTAGGTAAACACAAGACTTCGTCACAAGCGGACAGAGGAAAACAGA